>CERD01020791.1_pt1 | contig 52220 bp, 48 predicted proteins | sample 530931 | NCBI WGS metagenome assembly CERD01 (sample SAMEA2621101, study PRJEB7988) | marine metagenome | isolation source: saline water (ENVO:00002010), including
GGTTGATGGGGCAGGGCCACTGCGTTGCAGCGATCGAAGCGCTGAATCTGCTTACCGACAACCTGCACCCCGAACAGAAGCAAGCCTATGGTGGTGGCGAAGCGGGTATCAATCGGCTCCTTGAGGACTTCTACGGCTACCATCAGGCGGCGGATGGCAGCCCCTCAGCGCCTCTCGGCAGCCATGTCAATGCACACACTGGGGGCGGTATCGCCGAAGGCGGATACCTTGGCTTCGCCGAGCTGCAATATGCCCACATGCCACTGCCTGGCGAGACGCTGGTGGCCTTTCTATCCGATGGTGCAGCAGAGGAACAGCGCGGCAGCGACTGGATTCCGCGCTGGTGGCGTGCAGAGGATTGCGGTGTAGCGCTGCCCATCATGATCGCCAATGGTCGGCGTATCGAACAACGCACCCAGCTTGGCACTCACGAGGGGCTTGAAGGGTTTCGCCAGCATCTTAGCCGTTGTGGCTTTGACCCCATCCCGTTCGATGGGCGCGACCCGGCTGCTTTCGTCTGCGCCCTGTGGGAGATGGAGCAGCGCCTGGTTCGGCGTGTCGAGGAAAAATCCCGCGGTCTGCTGCGCTATCCGCTGCCGATCCCCTACGGAATAGCCGAGACGGTCAAGGGATTCGGCTTCTATGGTGCCGGCTGCAATGCAGCGCATAACCTGCCGCTGCCGGGCAACCCGAGCGTCGATGACGCTTCGCGTGAGTTGTTCAATACTCATGCCGCCCCGCTTTTCGTTCCCTGGGACGAGCTTGAGCAAGCTCGCCAGCTGGTTGCGCAGTCCCGCCATGCGCGCCCTGCCGAGCGCGACAACGTCCTCGCGACCAGGCGGCCCAACGCTCCAGTCATGCCGCCGCTCCGGTATCACGAGCACGCCTGCTCTCCAATGGCAGCGGTAGATGATTTTTTTGTCGAACTCGCCCGTGCCAATCCGTCACTGCGCCCCCGTGTGGGTAACCCCGATGAGCTGGCCAGCAATCGCTTGGGCGGGGTACTCAGAGCGATGAAGCACCGCGTGGTCGATCCTGAAGGAGAGCTGGAGGCGGTGGACGGAAAGATCATCACGGCACTGAATGAAGAGGCGGTGGTTTCCGCCTGTCTTGCCAACCAGGCCGGACTGAACCTGGTTGCCAGTTATGAGGCGTTCTGCGTGAAGATGCTCGGCGCGGTACGCCAAACCCTGATTTTCTCCCGTCAGCAGAAGGAGGTTGGGCGGCCAGCCGGTTGGCTTGGCTGGCCCATCATCGCCACGTCTCACACCTGGGAAAACGGCAAGAACCAGCAGTCGCACCAGGACACCACTTTTTGCGAAGCCTTGCTGAGCGAAATGAGCGATATGGCGAGAGTTTTGTTCCCCGCGGACCACAACAGCGCCATGGCACTGCTGCCTTCGATCTACCAGACCCGCGGTGCGCTGGCTTGCCTGGTCATGCCCAAGCGAGAGCGGCCAGCTATTTTCAATCAGGCGCAGGCCGAGCAGCTTGCCCGTGACGGCGCGATCATCGTTGACGAGCAGAAGGGTGATAACCCCATCCTTCTGATTGCCAATGGCAGCTATCAGTTGACTGAAATGCAACGTGCCACTCAGCGCCTCAAAGAAGCGCGTGTCAGCTATCGTCTGGTGTATCTGCAGGAGCCGGGTCGCTTCCGCGCACCGCGGGATCGTTGGGAGATCGAGGCGCTTGCGGCCGAGGGTGTAACCGAGCGCCTGTTTCCCGAACAGATGGAGATGAGGGTGCTGCTCACTCACATGCGGCCCGAAGTGGCGCGTGGTCATCTCTGGCCGATTTTGCCGGACGTGCGACGAAATTCGGTTCTTGGCTATCGCAATCGTGGTGGCACGCTGGACGAGGGCGGTATGCAATTCGCCAACCGGGCGAGCTGGGCGAATGTATTGGCCGCCTGCGCACGTTTGCTCGATATACCGCGAACCGCACTGCTCAAGCCAGATGAGGCGGCTGCGGTCGCGGGCAAGGGCGATCCGCGCGTGCTGCGCTAGTCAGACCTGTCAAAGGGCAGCGCCGATGCTGCCCTGACTTGTTGCCGGCTTCAGCAATCGCTGGCGCGATAGCGTTCCGTGGTGATCGGTTTTTTGCTCTGGTACTCGCTGAACTCGAAGCGCAACACTGCGCCCTGGCTCATCAGCTGACGCAGGCCCTCGTTGTTGCAGACGCTGGCGGCCAGTTGGGTGCGGACCTGCTTGGGGTTGTCTCGCATCTGCGCGGCATGGCGTGGCTGAACGCTCAAATGGTTAACCAATTCGTTTCCGTCGACGCTGTAGCCCTCGTCGAGCAGGTCGGAGTTGATCGCACGTGGAGTGCCTACACTGCTTTCACGGGCGACTTTTTCCAGCAACTGGCTGAGCGCCTGGTCTTGTGCGGATGCTGTGTGGGCCAAGGGCAGGGCGAGGCAAAGCGTTAAAAGTGTTGTCAGACGGCGCATGGTGATCTCCTGATGACTGCCGTCGTTCGACCGGTGTCGGTCCTCACGGTTCAGCGCTGCCATGGTTTGGGGGCGGCTGTTAAACTCCGCTCCCCCTCTGTTGATCGAACAATCATGACTCACGCCGTCGTCCGCCTTCGCGATGCTCGCCTGGCGCGTAGCGCCAAACCGTTCATTGCCCGCGGTTCTCGCACGCCGCGGTGTGCCCGCTGCCGAGTTGCCTTCAGCCATTGCCTGTGTGACTGGCTGCCATCGGTGACGACCAATAGCGCGGTCTGCCTGATCATGCACGATATCGAGCCGCTGAAACCGAGCAATACCGGTTGGCTGATTGCCGATATCGTCGCTGAAACCTATGCCTTCACCTGGCAACGAACCGGTGTAGACGCTGCGCTGCTAGAGCTGCTGGACGATGCCCGCTATCAGCCCCTGGTGGTCTTTCCGGGTGAGTACGCGCAACCAGATCGGGTGGTTACGGAGCTTGAGGTCACACCGGGGAAGCGCCCGCTGTTCATCCTGCTGGATGCGACCTGGACTGAAGCGCGCAAGATGTTTCGTAAAAGCCCCTATCTGAATCATCTGCCTGTGCTGAGCTTGCAGGCCGACGTACTGTCACGTTATCGCCTGCGTCGCTCGACCCGCAGCGAACACCTGTGCACCGCGGAGGTCGCTGCGTTGTGCTTGGGCTTGGCTGGAGATGACCAAGGCTCCGCGGCACTGGATACCTGGCTCGATGCGTTCACTGACCATTACCTGGGTGCCAAATATCACCGCGCACCAGATCCCGAGGATGCCACTCATCGGGCGCTGGCTGCCCTTGGCCAGCGCTGATATTGGCCTGTGGGTCAATGCCTGGCCACCTGTGGGATTTCGGTAGCAGCCGGCACGGGTACATCCTTGCGCGGCCAGAGTTGGGCGGCGAGCATGCCAACGAACATCAGCGCACAACCAAAATAACCGCGCGGACTTAGGCTTTCATCAAGCAAAAATGCTCCAGCAAGCGCGGCGAACACCGCTTCGAGCGAGAGGATGATGGCCGCGTGCGAGGCGATTGCGTGCTTCTGCGCCACGACTTGCAAGGTATAACCAACCCCCACTGCGAACATTCCGCCATAGATAAGGGCCGGCGCGGCAAGCCCGATGCTGTTCAGGCTGGCTTCTTCGAAGACTGCCGCCAGCAGCAGACTGACGACCGCGCAGGTCACGAATTGCAGAAAGGCCAGGCGAATGGCGTCATGACGACCCACGAAAAAGCTCACCAGCAACACATGAATGCCCCATACGAAAGCGCCAGCCAACTGTATCCAGTCGCCGGAAGCGATCTGAAAGTTTTCGTCGATGCTGAGCAGCGCCATGCCAACCACGGCGAGTATTGCGCCTAGCCAGGTGCCCATGCCGGTCCTCTGGCCAATAGCCAGGCCGAGTAAGGGCACGACGATGACGTACAAGCCAGTGATAAATCCGGAGTTGGTCACGCTGGTGAACAGCAGGCCAACCTGTTGCAGGTTGATGCCTATAGTGAGGGCGAGACCCATGCTGAGGCCTCCAAGCAGCAATCCACGCTGCAAGAATGGCTCGTGGCGAGCAGCGCCTCGGTTTTGGTGCAGCAACAAGGGCAGCAATACGATTGCGCCCAATGCGAAGCGCAGGCCGGTGAACAGGAATGGCCCGATGTTATCCATGCCGACCCGCTGTGCGACAAAGGCGCTTCCCCAGATCATGGCCGTGATCAGCATTAAGAAATCGGCGCGAAGGGCTTGTTTGCGCATGTTTGAACTCGTACGGAAAAACCGCGAACTTTGCATCAAATCGAGGGGCTTTGCCACCGCTTCGCCGTCCGGCGCGGCAAACGGCTGATTAAATGCGGAACGATGATCGAATTTCGCGTGGTGGCGCGATATCATCACCGTGGTCACCCTCGAGCATATTGCGGGTTCTTGCCGTCCTGATTGTCAGCACCCGGCTCAGGCAGGTGAAGCGCCAATAAAAACTATAGGTCCGCCATGGCTGCTTACGAAATCCTTATCGCCGATGATCATCCCCTGTTTCGCAGTGCCCTCCAGCAAGCGTTGACGCTTGGCCTGGGCGATGATGTTCGGCTTTCCGAGGCGGCTAGCATTGCCGAGCTCGAAGCTCAACTGACCCGAACATCGGACTGGGATCTGGTATTGCTGGATCTCAATATGCCCGGCGCTTATGGGTTCTCCGGGCTGGTGCTGCTGCGAGGTCAGTATCCCCAGCTGCCTGTTGTGATGATCTCCGCACAGGAAGACGCTGCGGTTGTTGCTCGCTCTCGCGAGTTTGGCGCCAGCGGTTTCATACCCAAATCCAGCTCACTCGAAACGATTCAGCAGGCTGTTCGGGTCGTGCTTGATGGCGACGTCTGGTGGCCTAGCAATATCGAGGATGTGGCGCACGTCAGCCCCGAAGCCAAGGCTGCCAGCGAAGGGCTCGCAAGCCTCACGCCTCAGCAGTTTCGCGTGCTCACCATGGTGTGCGACGGTTTGCTAAACAAGCAGATCGCCTATGAACTCAGTGTTTCCGAGGCGACCATCAAGGCGCATGTGACCGCAATCTTCCGCAAGTTGGGCGTTCGCACCCGAACCCAGGCTGCTCTACTGTTGCAGCAGATGGGCTCAATCCCCAGCAGCTGAAAACACGTTCTTGCCTGTAGATGCCTCGCTAACCGCGTTGGCTCAGAGTCAGGCAATCGTTGGCAGTACAATCTCATCACTGCGGCGGACGCCTGCCGTCAGCGCTCGGCATTGTTCGATGAATTCGCGCATGGCGGCGGTCTGATATTTCATCGAGTGCCAGATGAAATAGAACTGCCGGGCGAGGTCCAGTTCGGGTGTTTCCAGAGCGACCAAGCTGCCCCGGCGAAATGCATCGCGTAGCGCCAATCTTGAAATGCAGCCGATCCCGAGCCCGGATTCGACGGCTCGTTTAATCGCCTCCGTGTGCTCCAGTTCGAGCCGAATGTTCAATTTGGCCGGATGATGTCGCATGGCATGGTCGAAGGTCAGCCGAGTACCAGAGCCCTGTTCGCGGAGGATCCAGGCTTCGCGTGAGAGTTGATCCAGGCTCACCGCAGTGTGGGCGGCCAACGCATGCTGGGGCGCGCAAAACACCACCAGTTCGTCCTCGACCCAGGGTAATACTTCGATCTCTGGATGCTGGCAGTCGCCCTCAATCAGACCTAAATCAAGTTCATGTTGCGCAACCTGCTGGACAATATGCGCGGTGTTCTGCACGTGGAGTTTCACCCGGCATTCAGGGTGACGCTGCATAAAACTGCCGATGAGCAAGGTGGCGAGGTAGTTGCCGATCGTCAGGGTGGCACCCACGCTCAGCGAGCCGAATCCCGTTTTGCCAGCGAGCAGATCCTCAATCGCTTTGGCCTGGTCGAGCAAGCCTACTGCCTGCGGCAATAGCTGGTGGCCTAATGCGTTCAGCCACAAACGTTTACCGGCACGATCGAACAGCTGGCAACCCGACTGGCGCTCCAGTTCGGCCAGTGAGGTGCTGGTCGCCGACTGTGAAAGGGCAAGGCTTTCAGCCGCACGGGAAACGCTTTCATGCCGCGCGAACGCGACGAACACCTGCAACTGCCGGAGTGTGAAATGCATATCTATATAACCGATAACATATATCGTTAATATTCGTTTAGCGGATATTAGTCGGCCCGGTAAACTGCCAGCAAATATTGATGCGCCATTGTGCGCTAGAAGGGGAGCACTACATGAGCAACCTGAACGTTGAGCGAGTCCTCAGTGTGCATCACTGGAACGACACGCTGTTCAGTTTCAAAACCACCCGCAATCCGGGGCTGCGCTTTGAAAATGGTCAGTTCGTGATGATCGGACTCGAAGTGGAAGGGCGACCCCTCATGCGTGCTTACAGCATTGCGAGCCCCAATTATGAGGAGCATCTGGAGTTCTTCAGTATCAAGGTGCCAGATGGTCCGCTGACCTCTCGCCTGCAGCACCTGAAAGAAGGTGATTCGCTGATGGTCAGTCGCAAGCCGACTGGCACGCTGGTGCTGGACGACCTGTTGCCGGCCAAGCATCTCTATCTTCTGAGTACGGGAACCGGTCTGGCACCTTTCATGAGCGTGATCCAGGATCCGGAAACCTATGAGCGTTTCGAGAAAGTCATCCTGGTGCATGGTGTTCGTTACGCAAACGAAGTTGCCTACCGTGAGTTCATAACCGAGCACCTGCCGCAGAACGAATTCTTCGGCGAAGCCCTGAAAGAAAAGCTGATCTATTACCCCACCGTCACGCGCGAGGCGTTCGAGAATCAGGGGCGTCTGACCGACTTGATGCGCAGTGGCAAGCTGTTTGCGGATATCGGCCTGCCGCCGATCAACCCGGAAGACGACCGCGCGATGATCTGCGGTAGCCCTAGTATGCTGGCCGAAACAAGCGAAGTGCTCGACAGCTTTGGTCTGAAGGCATCGCCGCGGATGGGCGATCCTGGGCACTACCTGATCGAGCGAGCATTCGTCGAGAAGTGATTGGACGTTGAGTCCAACGACCGGCTGAGCGTCACGTCAGCCGGTTTTTTTTGGCTGGCTCTTTAGAAGTAAGTGGCACAGCATTTCTTGTACTTCTGACCACTCCCGCACGGGCACGGGTCGTTGCGACCGGCCTTCAGCGGGACAGTGGGGTCAATGAAGTACCAGCGTCCATTGTGCTGCACGAACGCTGAGCGCTCATGTTGAGCGTGCTCTCCGGCTCCGTCGTGCCATCGTGCGGTAAAACTGACCAGCGCATGTTCTGGCTGTCCGCCGAGCACTTGGCTTTGCTCAACGTCCAGTCCCAGCCAGGTGCTGTTGGCGCTCCACTCCTTCATGGACTGCAGATCCAGAGCTTGTTGCTGTGCCGGCAGCGTGGTGGCCTGCAGGTAAGCGATAGCCCCGACAACGTAGGCGCTATATCGCGAGCGCATCAGTTGTTCAGCGCTAGGCGCTGGTAGACCTTGATGATAACGGCCGCAACATTCGCCGTAGGGGTCGCCGGTGCCGCAGGGGCAATTTGCGTCTGTCGGTTGATCATCAGACATCGTCAATCACCACCAATATTTGCCGAACATTTGCGGATTGGCCCAGTACTTTGCATTGAGCCAGTCTGGAACCTGCTTGTAATCCAGTAGGTCGTAGGTGAAGAGGGTCACCGTTTGGCCGCCTCGTTCGAAGCGTCCGCTGAGCTGTAAGGCCAGCGAGTAAAAATCGGTTGCCTGCCAGTCCGACGCATTCAGATCGACCAAAACCGCCATGCGGCTGGTGTTGAGATTGCGAATGCCGCCGAGCAACTGCAGGCCGTCGCGCTTCGGGAGGTGTTCCAGGCAGTCAGCGACCAGGGCGAGATCGTAGCGGCGGGCCGCGAGGTCTGCAGGCAGTGGGCCGGTCAGTGCGCGATCAATCTGGCAGTGGTTGTGGCTGTGGCTGAATGCGTCGATTGCGGGCAGTTCGCTACGACCGACATACAGCAATCGGGCCGGACGGTGTTGTTCCAACAGGGCGGCCAAAGCTTGCTGCGGCGTCTGCGATGAGCGGGATGCGGTCAAGCCGGGATTCCTCGATATCAGGCGTAGCGGAATGCAGAGATTGCAGTCCGCTCGGTCTGTCAAAGTATAAAGACTAGCGCGCTGGCGCCTGCCGTCCTAGTCTCGATATAACTGGAGCTGCTTATGCTATGGCGCATAAAGCTCTGGCTGATCCCACATTAGGAGGCTTTAACGATGAGTAGCTTACGGACAGCAGTACCCGTGATTGTGATGACCACCTTTCTGGCCGGCTGCGCAGGGGTGCAGAAACAAGATTGGCCCAGCTGCGCGGCTGTTGGCGGCGTAACCGGCGCCGCGTTGGGCGCGATAGAAAGCAGCACCTACACAGGCTATGGCGCATTGATTGGTGGCGGCATGGCTGCAGCCTACTGCTGGGCCAATGGCACCGAGCAGGAGACTGTCGCCGTGGTTGAAACGGTTGAGCCTGCACCGATGGCTGAGCCGGAGCCCGAGCCTGTGATGGAGGCCGTACGGGTTGAGCTGGACGTAAAATTCGACTTCGACAAAGCCACCATCCGTCAGGACGCATACGACGACATCGAAGTGCTTGCTGACTTCATGAAGCAGTACGACCAGACCTCGACGACTGTAGAAGGTCACACCGATTCCATCGGTACTGACGCTTATAACCAGCGTCTGTCCATGCAGCGTGCCGAGTCCGTTCGCGATGCACTGGTAAATCGCTACGGTGTTGAAGCCAACCGTCTTGAAGCGGTGGGCTATGGTGAGTCGCGTCCGGTCGCTGATAATTCGACCGAGCTGGGCCGCGCCATTAACCGTCGCGTTGAGGCTTCGGTCGAAGCGCGTCCGTAACGCAGGCTCTGTAAAAAAACCGGGTTGTATGACCCGGTTTTTTAGTTTCGATTGGCCGCTTCAGAACAAGGGGCGCGCGCTTGCCAGCGCGACCACAGCCAGACCCAGCAGTAGATTGATGCCGACAAGCTTGCGGATCTGGCCCAATGCTGCGCCACCTTCCGGCCAGTTCTGCGCGGTGATTGCGCGCTTGAGTTGGGGCAGTTGCAGCAGCTGTATGCGCAAGAACAAGGCGAGCATCACTAGGAACAACCCGGCCATGATGTGGACGTAGCGAGGCGCAGCCTCCAGCCCGTCGAAGCGCATGTGCCACATACCGATACCACTTATCGGAAGCACCAGCACCGTAACCCAGACCCATCGAAAGAAACGGCGAAACACTTCGGCCCAAAGCTTCAGCCGTTCCGGTGCCTGTAGTGCGGAAACAGCCGCTGGGCGCAGGACCATCCAGGCGAAGAACATGCCTCCCACCCAGATCACTGCGGCCAGTACATGTAGTGAATAGAGCGCGGCGAATGCGGTCATGGGAAATCTCCGGTGGCGGTCGAGGAAACGCGCGTTATCATAGCCACCCTCCAGAAATACTGAAAATATATACAGCATCCGCGCCCATGCTCAGCACTGAACTCAAGTCCCAGATCCAGGGCGCCTACTCCCAGTTTCTCGAAGCCAAGGGCCTCAAGCCCCGTTATGGCCAGCGTCTGATGATCGCCGAAGTGGCGAAAGTGCTCGGTGCGATCAAGGCCGACGATGAGGGGCGGCGCGATGGGGAACCCGCTATCGTCGCAGTCGAGGCTGGCACTGGCACCGGCAAGACTGTCGCCTATAGCCTGGCTGCCATTCCGACGGCCAAAGCGGCGGGCAAGCGCTTGGTGATCGCAACGGCTACGGTCGCGTTGCAAGAACAGATCGTGCACAAGGATCTGCCGGATCTGATGCGCAACAGCGGCCTGAGCTTTTCCTTTGCTCTGGCCAAGGGCCGCGGTCGTTATCTTTGCCTGTCCAAACTCGACGCACTGCTGCAGGAAGGGCAGGCGCAGAGCGCAACCGCTCAATTGTTCGAAGAAGAGGGTTTTCGCATTGATGTGGACGAGCGGAGCGAAAAGCTCTTCGGAAGCATGATCGAGAAGCTCGCAGGCAACCGCTGGGATGGTGATCGCGACAGTTGGCCTGAAGAGCTGGCTGATCCCGACTGGGCGCGCCTGACCACGGATCACAGTCAGTGCACAGGGCGCCACTGCCCCAACTTTCAGCAGTGCGCCTTCTACAAAGCGCGCGAAGGCATGACCAAGGTTGACGTCATCGTCACCAATCATGACATGGTGCTCGCAGACCTCGCGTTGGGTGGTGGGGCGGTGCTGCCCGATCCGCGCGACACACTCTATGTCTTTGACGAAGGCCATCATCTGCCGGATAAGGCGATCGGGCATTTCGCTCATTTCACCCGCCTGCGTTCTACCGCCGAGTGGCTTGCCCAGGTCGAAAAGAACCTGACCAAGCTGCTCGCCCAGCATCCGCTGCCGGGCGATCTCGGCCGGCTGATCGAGGCGGTTCCGGAAATCGCCCGAGACCTTCGCAGTCAACAGCAATTCATGTTCAGTGCCTGCGAACAGCTGGCTGACTTCCGAGCCGGGGAAGACATGGAGGGCCGCGAGCGGCCTCGTCATCGGTTCGTGGGTGGTGTGGTCCCGGAGCATCTGATCGAGCTGGGTATCGAGCTGAAAAAGGGCTTCGCCAAGCTGAACGATCTGTTCACCCGGCTGACCGAGTTGCTCAAAGAGGCGATGGATGGCGAAACGGGTGTGGGCATCGCCAGCCATCAGGCCGAGGAGTGGTATCCGTTATTCGGCAGTCTGCTCACTCGGGCCCAGGGCAACTGGGAGCTTTGGACGGCCTTCACGGTCGACGATCCAGAAGACAGCCCACCCATGGCGCGCTGGCTGACACTGGCCGACGGTGGCGCTCTGTTCGATATTGAAGTCAACGCCAGTCCGATCTTGGCGGCCGAGACGTTGCGCCGCAATCTGTGGAACGTCTGCTATGGCGCGCTGGTGACTTCGGCCACGCTCACCGCACTGAACAGTTTCGATCGCTACCGCATGCGCGCCGGGTTGCCACGTTGTGCCGTCACTGCAGTGGTGCCGAGTCCGTTCCATCATGCGGACGCTGGGGTACTGAGGGTGCCCGATCTCAAGGCCGACCCGCGGGATGCCGCTGCACACACGGCTGCGATCGTGCGGGAACTGCCGCAGCTGGTGGAGGCTTCACGCGGCACGCTGGTACTTTTTTCGTCGCGTAAACAGATGCAGGACGTTTTCGACGGGCTGGAGCGGGACTGGCGACGGCGGGTGCTCATTCAGGGCAATCTGTCCAAGCAGGAGACCCTTAACAAGCACAAGGCGCGCGTAGACGATGGCGAGAAGAGCGTGCTCTTCGGGCTCGCCAGCTTTGCAGAGGGCGTCGACCTCCCTGGTGCGTATTGCGAACACGTGGTGATTGCCAAGATTCCGTTTGCTGTACCCGATGACCCGGTCGAAGCAGCGTTGGCCGAGTGGATCGAGGCGCGAGGCGGTAATCCTTTCATGGAGATCGCCGTACCTGATGCCTCCTTGCGCCTCGTACAGGCCTGCGGAAGGCTGCTACGTACTGAGGAGGACCGCGGCACGATCACGCTGCTGGATCGCCGGGTCGTCACGCAGCGCTACGGAAAGGCCATCCTCAATGCGTTGCCGCCGTTCCGCCGCGAGATCGGTTAGTGGCATGTTGGCCTAGCGAGCAACATGCGCCGTTATTCAAGTGAATGATTGTCTCTTCAGCGAACTCGAATTTGTTTGCCAGATTCGGTGTGACTGGAACAATGCGCTGAATCCATCAGCCTGGTAAGGAGCACAAACGTGCAGATTCAGGGGTATTTCGACCTTCGTTTCGAAGCGGTCAGGGACGCATTCAGCGAGCTTTTCGTGCGGACCCAGCAGCGTGGCGCCGCTGTCTGCGTAAAGGTTGGTGGCGAAACCGTCGTCGATCTGTGGGCTGGCGTCGCAGATAATGCCGGTGAACAGGCTTGGCAGAGCGACACCCTGGTCAATCTGTTTTCTTGCACCAAGACGTTCACCGCGGTGGCTGCTCTGCAGTTAGTCGCGGAGGGAAAGCTGCAGCTGGATGAGCCGGTTGCCCGTGTGTGGCCGGAATTTGGTGTCAACGGCAAACAGGACATCACGCTACGGCAACTGCTCAGCCACCAGGCTGGGTTGCCGGCGGTTCGCCAGCCACTACCGCCCGAAGCTCTGTACGACTGGGAAACGATGGCTGCGGCGCTCGCAGCCGAGACACCCTGGTGGACGCCCGGCGAAGGGCACGGCTACGCCGCAATCACCTATGGTTGGTTGCTAGGCGAACTGATTCGCCGCGCCGACGGCCGTGAGCCGGGTGAAGCGATAGTGGCGCGTACCGCTCGGCCTTTGGGACTCGATTTCCATATCGGTCTGGCCGATAGCGAGTTTGATCGAGTCGGCTATCTGACACGGGAGAAAAACAACCTTGGCGATGCGGCAGCCCAACGGGTAATCAAAGCCCTGATGTGCGATCCGCAATCGCTCACGGCTCTCGCCTTTACCAATCCACCGTCGATCATGAACAGCGCGAATAAGCCGGAGTGGCGTCGAATGGCACAGCCGGCTGCCAACGGGCATGGTAATGCGCGATCATTAACAGGCTTTTATGACGGCCTGTTGCGTGGGGAGCTGCTTGATTACCAGCTGCTGGACGAGATGACGCGAGAACACTGCATCGGTGAGGACCGCACGCTGCTCAGCCGGACTCGTTTCGCGCTGGGCTGCTGGCTAGACCAGCCGGACGTTGAGAACGCCACCTTCGGTATGGGGCCGGGCGCCTTTGGCCACCCGGGTGCAGGCGGTTGCATCGGTTTCGCCGATCCTCAGCGCGATGTGGCCTTCGGCTTTGTCACCAACACAATGGGGCCTTACGTGCTGATGGATCCGCGCGCGCAATCTCTGGCACGTGTAGTCAAGGCATGCATCGGTTGAACCACTCGTCTGTTTGGCTGGGTGAGACTTTGCAGAACAAGGACCTGCGTCCACAATTTGAGTCAAATCCTTGCTTAAGCTGCGTGTTCAACCCACGCGGTTTGTTTTCGCAACCCTCTTCCACGGAAATTGGCTCATGAACCTGCTGAAAAGCGCCTCTCTTGTACTCTGTATGGTCATTGCCGGCTGCAGCTCCAACGACGACAAGCCGGTGGAAGTGGTTGCTGCGCCGAGTCCAGTGATTGACGCTGCCTGGTTGGATGGGTACGAGCCGCGCCTTCGCGATGCGTTGAAGGACAGTCATTTCGAGCTTGAGCGCCGCGAGGGCGTGTTAGTGGTCACTGCACCTGTCGATGGCTCCTTCAACCCCGACCGCCCCGGCATGCTGCTGCCCGTAACGCTTGGCCCGCTCAGTCGGGTGGCGAAATTGGTGGAAGGCGACGAGGAGACCGCCGTGGTTGTGGTTGGCCATGCTGACAGTACGGGGCCGACCGATCTAAACCGCGACATCAGCCGCCAGCGTGCCGGAGCCATAGCGGCAATTTTCCGGCTGAGTGGCTTGAAACACGACCGGCTGCGCATTCGTGGGCTGGGTTCAGATATGCCGCGTGCTTCAAACGAGCACGAAGAAGGCCGTGCTCTGAACAGGCGTGTCGAGATGGTCTTGGCTCCTCAGCCAACCTTGCTGGCACTGATTACCCAGTACAGCGAGGCGCCTGCCAAGCCGACCCAAGTCGCTGCCGCAGAAGTCAGCAAAGCCAAATAACCCGGCGCTCTGTCATCGACCCGCTGCCCGTTCGGCCTACTTTTGCGTTGAATCAAGCGGGGTAGCGCATAGAGCCGGTAAGCTTTGGCTTCAACTGTCTTCCAGGAAACCAGCGATGACCCAATCCTTGGCCGATATGCGCCGCGATTACACGCGTGACGGACTCAGTGAAGTGAACGCGCCGGAAGAACCGTTCGGACTCTTTCGGCAGTGGTTTCAGGATGCGGTGCAAACGGAGCAGCCGCCAGTCGAACCGAATGCCATGACCTTGGCGACGGTAGACGCCGAGGGCCGTCCCCATTGCCGAGTGCTTCTGCTCAAAGCATTGGATGAACGTGGCTTCACCTTTTTCAGCAACTATGACAGTGCCAAGGCCGAGCAGCTGGAGGCATGTCCGTTCGCTGCGATGACCTTCTTCTGGCCCAGCCTGGAGCGTCAGGTACGTATCGAGGGGCGGGTCGAGAAGGTCAGCGCTGCCGAGTCGGATGCTTACTATCAGGTGCGTCCGCTGGGTAGCCGCCTTGGCGCTTGGGCTTCACCCCAAAGCCATGTGATTCGCGATCGTGCCGAGCTTGAACGGCTTCTCGCCGAGACGGAGCAGCGCTTTCTGGACCAGGCCCCGCATTGCCCGCCTCATTGGGGCGGTTATCGTTTGCTACCGGAGCGAATGGAGTTCTGGCAGGGACGTCCCAGCCGTCTGCATGACCGGCTGAACTATCGACGCCTGGCCAGCAACTGGCAGCGCGAGCGTCTTGCGCCCTGAGCCGCGGGCTCAGCTCAACAGAGGCCGGTAGCGGCCTCTTTTCATGTCAGCGCTCGTTGTAGAGCGCCAATTCGCTTTCCAGCCATGCTTGCAAGTCCTTTCGTTTGACGCGCGCATCTTTCGCAGCTGAAAGGCGCTGCAAGACCCACGCTCGCTTCTGTGGGTCATCTCCTGCCAACGAAAGCGCCAGGTCCCGGTCTGCCCAGCGTCTGAATCGGATGAACAGCCAGGCATGGAAGACCAGCCCGGCCAGCGTAACGATGGTGATAATGAAGTAGTCCATGGATAGTCTCGAGTAACAGCATGAGCGAGCGACCTGCATGCGGGACGGGATCGCCTCGGGTAAAGTAAGGTCCTAGTTGAATGAATGCTGAGTCAGGTCGAGGCGGTTGCCAAGTGTTTCTTCGCCGCACCGACTGACCACGGTCGGGTTCAACCTCGTTTCCCAGGAGAGTACCTATGCGCCACTCTATCGTTGTTGCTTCGTTCGCCGCCGTGGCGCTTGCCGTCGGCGGTTGTACTTCCAACCTTACCGGGGATAGCTATTCCCGCGACGAGGCGCGGACCGTCCAGACGGTACGTTATGGCACGATCGAGTCATTGCGCCCGGTCAAGCTCGAAGGGACCAAGACCCCGATCGGTACCGGCGCAGGCGCTGTGGTCGGTGGTATTGCTGGTAGCGGGGTTGGTGGCGGTCGGGGCAGTGCCGTGGCGGCGGTGATCGGCGCACTGGCCGGCGGTATGCTCGGTTCAGCAGCGGAGGAGGGCATCACACGGGCTCAGGGCGTTGAAATCACGGTGCGTGAGGATGACGGCAACATGCGCGCCTATGTTCAGGAAGTCGAGCCCAATCAGGTGTTTCGTGTCGGTCAGCGCGTGCGCATCATGACGGTCAATGGCACGAGCCGTATCGCACCCTGATACCGTTCGTCTTGGCCGGGGAGGATTAGCAACGGGCTGTCGCGGACGCCAGTCAGATGCGATGAATCGCAGGCAATTTTTCCACGCGGATTTGGAGACAGGGCGCAGCCTGAATGCCGGCTGATACGGTGTTTAGGCTGCGCTTTTTGTTTTTCGAAATACTTGAATCCATGACGTTGCTACGGTCGGTATGGATAATCGGCGCACACCGCCATGCCCCTTCGGGCTGCGAAGGGCCGACCAAGGGATATAACTGCCGTGCGCACGCACGGCTTAAGGGGTTTTACTCATGGCGCTTGCGCTGATCATCGCGTTGCCATTCCTGGGCATATGTCTGCCGTTGCTGCTTGAACGGTTTGGGCGATCTGCCTGTGCATTCGGTGCCGGTCTGGCCCCATTGCTGGCATTGGCATTGCTGTTGTCCAAGCGTGCCGCCGTGTTTGGCGGCGAGACGGAAGTCCAGACCCTGCCCTGGCTTCCCGAACTGGGGTTGAACCTCAGTTTGAGGTTGGACGGTCTGGGATTTCTCTTTGCGCTGCTGATTCTCGGCATCGGCCTGCTCGTCATCCTTTATGCACGCTATTACCTGTCGAAGAGCGAGCCGATGGGGCGCTTTTTCGGCTTCTTTCTATTGTTCATGGGCGCCATGCTCGGTGTGGTGCTAGCTGAAAACCTTCTGTTGATGTTGATGTTCTGGGAGCTGACCAGCCTTTCGTCGTTCCTGTTAATCGGCTTTTGGAATCACCGTTCCGATGCTCGACAGGGTGCGCGCATGGCCCTCGCAATCACAGGCGGCGGCGGGCTAGCGCTGTTGGCGGGTATTTTGCTGATCGGGCATATCGTCGGCAGCTACGAGCTAAGCACTGTCTTGGCATCGGGTGATTTGATCCGCGCCAGCGGCTTGTATCCGCTGACCTTGATTCTGATTCTGCTCGGTGTATTCACCAAGTCGGCGCAGTTTCCGTTTCACTTCTGGTTGCCACAGGCGATGGCGGCGCCCACCCCTGTATCGGCTTTTCTGCACTCCGCGACCATGGTCAAGGCCGGCGTGTTTCTGTTGGCGCGGATGTACCCGGCCCTTTCCGATTCGGAATGGTGGTTTTATCTGGTCAGTTTGACGGGCTTGGCGACCTTGCTGATCGGCGCGGTCATGGCGCTCTTCCAGCACGACCTGAAAGGGTTGCTGGCGTATTCGACCATCAGTCACCTGGGGCTGATCACTTTGCTGTTCGGTCTCGATTCACGCCTCGGGCCAGTGGCTGCGATCTTCCATATCATCAATCACGCAACGTTCAAGGCTTCGTTGTTCATGGCCGCGGGGATCATTGACCACGAGACCGGAACTCGCGATATGCGGCGAATCAACGGCATGTTGAAGTACATGCCGCATACGGCGGCGCTGGCAATGGTGGCGTCGCTGGCGATGGCCGGCGTGCCGCTGCTAAACGGCTTTCTCAGCAAGGAGATGTTCTTTGCCGAGACGCTCGACCAGCATCTGTTGGGTAGCTTTTACTGGACAATCCCGGCTCTGGCGACGCTGGCGAGTGCCTTTTCAGTCGCTTACTCGCTGCGCTTCGTGCACGACGTGTTTTTCAACGGCGAACCGATCGACCTGCCCAAATATCCGCCGCATGAGCCGGCGCGGTACATGAAGATTCCCGTTGAGATCCTGGTGTTGCTTTGCCTGCTGGTGGGTACCCTGCCGGCCTACACTGTCGCACCTTTGTTGGCTGCGGCTGTTGCCGGCAGCCTGGGCGGTGACGTTCCTGACTACAGCCTGGCCATATGGCATGGCTTCAACCTTCCCTTGGCGATGAGTTTCGTGGCGCTGGGCGGTGGCCTGTTGATCTACTCGATGCGCAAGTGGGCGTTTCGCTGGTATGAAGGGCTGCCGCGTGTCGACTCGCTGCAGGTCTTTGCTCAGGTGGTCAGCGGCATAGCTGCAACGGCTCGCTGGATGACCGAGCGCATGGAGAACGGATCGTTGCAGCGGTATCTGGTGCTGATGCTGGTCAGCTCGCTGCTGGTAGTTGTGTATGCCTTGACTCCCCTACAAGCGCTGCGCGGCGCTGTACCGCTAACGCCGCTGGACGGCATCACCGTCGTCGGGATGCTGTTACTCGCCCTGGCGTCGGTAATGACGGTGATCTTTCACCGCAGACGTCTCATGGCGCTGATGGTGCTCAGTGTGGTGGGGCTGTTGGTCGCCCTGGTGTTCGCCCGCTACTCGGCACCGGATCTGGCCCTGACTCAGATTTCAGTTGAGGTGGTGACGATCATCCTGCTGATCCTGGCCTTGTTTTTCATGCCTGACCGAACGCCGGTCGAGTCGAGCAGCCTGCGCAGTTTCCGTGATCTGATCATTGCGTCGGCCTTTGGCACCATGGTGGCCTTGCTTGCCTATGCGGTCTTGAGTCGGCCGTATGACAGCATTGCCTCGTTCTTTCTCGAGAACAGCGTATCCGGAGGCGGTGGAACCAACGTGGTCAACGTCATCCTGGTCGACTTCCGTGGCTTCGATACTCTCGGCGAGATCGCCGTGTTGGCAATTGCCGCAGTAGGGATCTATGGCCTGCTTCATGGCTTGCATCTGCCTCACCCGGTCAGGGATTACGGCGGCCGGCTATGGTCCACCGACAGGCACCCGATGGTCCTCGACACGCTGTCGCGCGTGCTGTTGCCGATGGCGCTGTTGGTGTCGGTATTCATCTTCTTACGCGGCCATAATCTGCCTGGGGGTGGCTTCATCGCTGGGCTCATTACAGCAGTCGCCCTGATTCTGCAGTACATCTCTCATGGTGTGGTCTGGGCGCAACAGCGTCAGCCGTTCAGCTATCACGGCGTGGCCGGGCTTGGTGTGCTGATAGCGGGCCTGACCGGGCTCGGCAGCTGGTTGTTTGGTCGGCCTTTCCTGACCTCGGCTTTTGGCCATTTTCATCTTCCGTTGATTGGCGACTTCGAGCTGGCAACCGCGATGCTGTTCGATCTCGGTGTGTATTTGGCTGTTGTAGGGGCAACGCTGCTGATTCTTTCCAACCTCGGTCATGTCAGTCAGGACGAGTCGTGCAAGGAGGTGGTTTGATGGAAATCGTCTACGCGGTCACATTGGGCGTGATGATGACAAGTGGCGTGTATTTGCTGCTACGTGCACGGATATTTCCGGTGGTCATGGGGCTGACCTTGATTTCATATGCAGTGAATCTCTTCATATTCGCCATGGGGCGTCTTTCGACAGGGGTTCCGGCAATCATCGGAGCGAGCGCCGAGTACGGTGATCCCTTGCCGCAAGCCTTGGTATTGACTGCAATCGTCATAGGCTTCGCGATGACCGCATTCGTTGTGGTACTGGCCCTTCGCGGTCTGGGCGAGCTGCGTACCGATCATGTTGATGGTCGGGAGCCGGGCAAATGAATCATGCGTTGATCATGCCGATCCTGCTGCCCCTGTTGGTCGGGTGCAGTTTGCTGTTGATTCATCGCCGTGGCGCATCGATTAAGCGCTTGCTATCAGTAACCGCCACCTGGCTGCTGGTGCCGCTGGCCTTGTGGCTGGCCTGGCAAGCAAATGCTGGCGAGCTGTCCGTGTATCGTCTCGGTGACTGGCGGCCGCCGTTCGGCATCATGCTATTGCTGGATCGGCTGAGTGCCTTGATGTTGCTGGTGACCGCGGTGCTTGCTGGCTTTTCGGTGCTTTATGCCGCACGTGGAGATGACGAGCGCGGCCCGAACTTCCATGCGTTGTTTCAGTTCCAGCTGGCAGGCATCAACGGCGCCTTTCTGACTGGTGATCTGTTCAACCTCTTCGTGTTCTTCGAGATCCTGTTGATCTCGTCCTACGCGCTGTTGCTTCATGGCCACGGTGCGAAGCGCGTGCAGGCGGGCATCCACTACGTAGTGCTGAACCTGCTGGGTTCATCGCTGTTTCTGATCGGCGTCAGCATGCTTTATGGCCTGACCGGAACATTGAACATGGCCGACCTGGCGGGGCGGGTCAGTGCGGCCGACCCGGCCGACGCGCCGCTTCTCGCTGCGGCGGGCTACTTGTTGCTAGTGGTTTTCGCACTGAAGGGCGCGATTCTGCCGCTGTATTTCTGGCTGCCACGAGCCTACGCCGCGGCGACTGCGCCAGTGGCGGCGTTGTTCGCGATCATGACCAAGCTTGGGCTCTACGCCATCGTGCGAGTCTTCACACTGATTTTCGGCAGCGAAGCGGGTGTACTGAGCAACATGGTCCTCGACTGGTTGTGGCCACTATCGATGCTCACGCTAATCGGCGGCGTACTGGGTGCGCTGGCGGCCCGCAACCTGCAGGTCCTGCTGTCCTATCTGGTGGTGGTTTCGGTGGGCACCCTGCTGGCCGGCATCGCGCTGGGGTCGGAGGTGGGCCTCAGTGCTGCCCTGTATTACTTGGTGCACAGCACTCTGGTTTCCGGGGGCTTGTTCCTGCTCGCTGACCTCATTGCTCGCCAGCGCGGCGATATGGCCTCAGAGCTGCTTTCGGCACCAGCGCTCAAGCAGCCATTGATGCTGGGGGCATTGTTTTTTGCCGGTGCAATTTCGATCGCCGGGCTCCCGCCTTTTTCAGGATTCATCGGCAAGGTGATGCTGCTGCAGGCTGTGCCTGCCGGAGTCGACGCCCTGCTGCTGTGGCCTGTGGTGCTGGTGGGCGGGTTAGGGATGGTCATTGCGCTAAGCCGAGCCGGCAGTATGGTGTTCTGGCGGCCAAGTGAAGCGGTCAGCGTGGGGCGACCTGCTGATCGAGTGCGCGTGGTGGCCAGCTTCGGATTGCTGTTGGGCAGCGTGTTGTTGGTCGTGGTGGCGCAGCCGATTCAGGCCTATATGCAGGCGACGGCAGCGCAGCTGTTCGATCTGGGGCCTTATATGCAAATCATTAGGGGAGGTGAGGCATGAAGTCCCGCCTGCTTCCAAACCCCGCGCTGACCTTGCTGCTGGCGCTGCTCTGGTTGCTTCTCAGTAATGCGCTAAGCGTGGGGCATCTGGTGCTTGGACTGGTTCTGGGCTGGGCGATACCTTTGTTGGTGCAGGGGTTTCTGGTCGATCTGCCGAAGGTCCGCCGCCCGTTGAAGCTTTGCCTGTTCCTGTTGAAGGTCTTTTACGACATCGTCGTGGCCAATGTCAGCGTGGCCAAGCTGGTGCTCAGTTCTCGGGATCGGCTGCGGCCTGCCTTCGTCGAAGTGCCGATGGCGATCGAGCATCCGTTCGTTCTCGCTGTGCTGACCAGCATCATCTCGCTGACCCCAGGGACGGTATCGGCTGCTTTGCGGCCCGGCCACAAGATGCTGTTGATCCACGCGTTGGATGCGCCCGACACGGAAGCGCTGGTGGACGAGGTGAAAAACCGGTACGAAACACCGCTGCTGGAGATTTTCGAATGCTCACGTACGTAATTCCGCTGTGCATGGCGATCATTGGAATCGCAGCGATCCTGAATGTGGTGCGGCTGGTCCAGGGGCCCGACATGCCTGATCGGGTGTTGGCGCTCGACACCCTTTACATCAATGCGTTGGCCTTGATCGTCTTGTTTGGCATCTGGCTCGCGTCCGACCTGTTCTTCGAGGCTGCTCTGCTCATCGCGGTGATGGGCTTCGTCAGTACCGTGGCAGTGGGGAAACACCTGTTGCACGGTGAGATCATCGACTGAGGAGGCTGCATGCCATTCTGGATAGAGCTGCTGGTAAGCGCATTTCTGATAGTGGGAAGCGTGTTTGCCCTGGTAGGGGCGATCGGTTTGTATCGTCTTCCTGATTTCTTTACGCGTTTGCATGGGCCAACCAAGGCGACCACGCTTGGAGTCGGTGGGATCGTCATCGCTTCGATGATCTTCTTCAGTAATCAGGGCAACGGCCTCAGCGTCCATGAGGTGCTGATCACCCTGTTTCTGTTTTTGACCGCGCCGGTCAGCGCGCATGTGCTGGCGAAGGCAGCCATGCAGCAGAGGCTGCCCTACACAGAGAAAACCCGAGGCAAGCCCTGGGATTGACTCAGGCCCCGGCGACGCTCGCTACCGCCTCGTTGCCGAGGCAGGATGCCGTTGCTGATTAGATGACGATGCTGCTAGGTGAGGGCTGATGCTCGTTGTCCTGGGTCAACTGCTTGATCATTGCCAGCTGCAAGCGAGTGCATAGCTGCGGGTCTGACAAAGGCTGGTTGTCTGCATTGGTGACGAAGAAAACGTCCTCTACACGCTCGCCCAGCGTGGCGATCTTGGCATTCTGTACCGAGAGATCAAAGTCCAGAAAAAGTTGGCCGATGCGCGCCAGTAGCCCGGGGCGGTCTGGTGCAACGACCTCGATGATCGTTTGCGGGCGCTGCATGTCGTTGTGAATGGTGACCTGCGGCGGGAACGCGAAATGCTTGAGCTGTCGCGGTACGCGTTTCTGAATGATGGTCAGATAATCAGCCGGGTTCCGCAGCGCGGTGATCAGCCCTTGTCGAATTTCTTCTGTGCGCTCGGGGTCGTTGCCGATGGGTGAACCGTCGGCGTCCAGCACGATGTAGGTGTCCAGCGTGAACTGGCTGCTCGAAGTAATGATTCGGGCGTCGTGAATGTTCAGGTTCAGCTGGTCCATGGCCGCGACGGTCACGGCGAAGAAGTCATGCTGATCTGGCGCATAGATAAAGATCTGAGTGCCACCTTCGAATTCACGCTGGGTGGTTTCCTTGATCAGGACCAGCGGACCGCCGTCGCTCGGGTGCTCGATGATGGCTTCGGTGTGCCAGGCCACATCGACCGAGCTGTGGCGCATGAAATAGTCATCGCCCAGCTGCGACCATAGCTGTTCAGCATCATCTGGATCGGTTCCGTTGCGCACCAGGCTGTCGAGTGCGGCTCGCTGGGTCTGGCGAATCTGCTCCTCGCGCCCCAGTGGGTTTTCCAGGCCACGCTTGAGGGCGCGTTTGGTTTCGGTGTACAGCTGGCGCAGCAGACTTGCCCGCCAGGAATTCCAGAGGGTCGGGTTGGTTGCATTGATGTCTGCAACAGTCAGCACATACAGGTAATCGAGGTGGGTTTCGTCACCTACCTGCTGGGCAAAGTCGTTGATTACCTGAGGATCCGACAGGTCCTTGCGCTGGGCGGTCGTTGACATCACCAGGTGGTTCTCGACCAGCCATACCACCAGGCGCGTGTCCCATGCAGGCAGCTTGTGGCGTACACAGAATTCCTGCGCATCCACTGCGCCCAGCTCCGAATGGTCGCCGCCACGGCCCTTGGCGATATCGTGGTAGAGCCCGGCGATGTAGATGAGCTCCGGTTTGGGTAGCCGTTCCACCAATTTGCTGGCCAGTGGATACTTTTCGGCGACCCCGGGTTTGCTCAGTTTGCGCAAGTACTTGATGACGTTGAGCGTATGGGCATCGACGGTGTAGATATGAAAGAGGTCATGCTGCATCTGCCCGACGATATGGCCGAACTCGGGCAAATACCGCCCGAGAATGCCGTAGCGATTCATGCGCCGCAGATTACGGTGGATGCCTTCCTTGCATTTGAACAGCTCGATGAACAGGCTGGTGTTGCGGATGTCGCTGCGAAACTCGTCGTCGATCAGATGCCGGTGGTCCCTGAGTAGGCGGATGGTCTCCGCTCGTACACCCTGAATGTCGGGGTGTTGGGCCAGCAGTACGAAGATCTCCAGTATCGCGAAGGGCCTGCGCTTGAACACCGAATCATCAGCTACTTCCAGATAGCCGTCGCGCACCAGGAAGCGGCTGTTGAGCGGCACCGCATCGCCGCTGTCGCCTTCCCAGAGGATCACCTCGGCGAAGTGCTGTCCGACCAGGTCGCTTAGCTCTGAAATGCTCATCACGACGCGGTAGTACTTCTGCATGAAGCGCTCGATCGCCAGCTTGGCATCGCTGTCTTCGTAGCCAAGGAGGGCGGCGAGACTGCGCTGGTGGTCGAACAGCAGGCGATCCTCCGCGCGTCCGGCCAGCATGTGAAGCCCGTAACGGACACGCCAAATGAACTCCTGCCCGGCCACCAGCAGTGAGTATTCGCCTTCGGTCAGGAATCCCTGATCAAGGATAGCGCTGAGATTCAAACTACCGAACTGGCGCCGCGCTATCCACAGAATGGTCTGTATGTCACGCAGCCCGCCAGGGGAGCCTTTGACGTTTGGCTCCAGGTTGTACTCGGTATTGTTGTACTTGGAATGGCGCGTGGCCTGCTCGTTACGCTTGGCTAGAAAGAACTCCTTGCTGGGCCACATTTCTGAAGGGCTGGTGACCTTCAGCATGTTCTGGCGCAGGCGCTCGGGGCCGGCGATCGTGCGGCTCTCCATGAGGTTGGTGATGACGGTCAGGTCTGCACGTGCCTCCTCGGCACACTCCTGCACCGAGCGCACACTCTGGCCAACTTCCAGGCCGATGTCCCAGAGCAGCGTTAGAAATCGCTCGATGGCGTCCCGAAAAATTTCCTGATCGTTATTATCGAGGAGGATCAGCAGATCAATGTCGGAATAGGGGTGCAGTTCGCCGCGCCCATATCCGCCCACCGCGACCAGCGCGATCCGTGCTTCATTGCTCCAGTCGAAGCGGCCCCAGGCGGCGCGCAGGATCTGGTCAACGAACCAGGCGCGGCCTTCGATCAGGCTACGTATATCCTGGCCGGCGAGGAAGCGCGCATCGAGCACCTCTCTGGCCTTGCGAATGACTTTCTTGAAGGCGGCGATGGGGCTGGCCTTCAGTGCCAGTTCAGCCTGGAACTGGCTGCGGTCGAACAATTCGGAATCAACCTGAGGCATACCGTCGCCCTCCGTCAAAGCATCAAAAAATCAGGGCGATGTGCGGGCTATGGTGTCATCGCTGCGAAGGGTGAAGATCTCATAGCCATCTGCAGTGACCACAAGGGTGTGTTCCCATTGGGCGGATAGCTTGCGGTCCTTGGTAATTGCTGTCCAGCCGTCGCCAAGCAGACGGGTTTCTGACCGGCCCTGGTTGATCATTGGTTCAATGGTGAAGGTCATCCCTTCCTTTAGCTCAAGACCGGTCCCGGCTCGGCCGTAGTGCAGCACCTGCGGCTCTTCGTGGAAAACCTTGCCGATGCCATGTCCGCAGTATTCGCGGACGACGGAGAAACCGTTCTTCTCGGCGTGCTTCTGAATCACTTCACCAATGTCCCCAAGGCGCGCACCGGGGCGGACCACTTCGATCCCTTTATAAAGGCACTCCTGCGTTACCTTGCAGAGTCGCTCGGCCCACTCTGGCGCTTTGCCGACAATGAACATTCGGCTGGTATCGCCGTGGTAGCCGTCCTTGATGACCGTGATGTCGATGTTGAGGATGTCACCGTCTTTGAGCGGCTTGTCGTTGGGGATGCCATGGCATACGACGTGGTTGATCGAGGTGCAGATCGATTTGGGGTAGCCCTTGTAGTTGAGCGGGGCGGGTACAGCCTGTTGCACGTTGACGATGTGCTCGTGGCAAATGCGGTCCAGCTCTTCGGTTGTGACGCCCGGCTTGACATGATCACCGATCATTTCCAGCACCTCGGCGGCCAGGCGGCCGGCAATGCGCATTTTCTCGATGTCTTCAGGCGTCTTGATGGAAACAGTCATGCAACCCTCTTGGCGCCAAGAGGCGCAGGCGAATAGATATAAGCGGCAAATGATAAACCAAAGAGGGCGTGGCCTGCAGGCGGCCCTGGCGGCGCCGGCAAACAGAGGCAACCTTGATAACTTCATTCAGTTTCAGTACGCGCTAGCCTCCGATGCTTGCTTGTGCTATAAAACGCGCCGCTCTGCGGGACTACCTGCCGAGCCTGACCCCACACACGTGTCGACACGGTATCCTGGGTGCTCGCAAGAGTTGGATATCGGGACGCGTGGAGGCCTAACCCGACTTATCTGAGGAACTCTCATGTCTCAAGTCACTATGCGCGATATGCTGAAGGCCGGTGTGCACTTCGGCCACCAGACCCGTTACTGGAACCCGAAGATGAATAAGTACATCTTTGGCGCGCGTAACAAGATCCATATCATCAACCTTGAGAAAACCCTGCCGATGTTCAACGACGCCCTGCGTTTCGTTGAGAAGCTGGCTGCAGGCAAGAACAAGATTCTGTTCGTTGGCACCAAGCGTTCCGCTGGCAAGATCGTTCGCGAAGAAGCTGCTCGTTGTGGCTCGCCGTACGTCGATCATCGCTGGTTGGGCGGCATGCTGACCAACTACAAGACCATTCGCGCCTCGATCAAGCGTCTGCGTGAGCTGGAAACCCAGGCTCAGGACGGCACCTTCGAGAAGCTGACCAAGAAAGAAGCGCTGATGCGTACTCGCGATCTGGAAAAGCTGGATCGTAGCCTCGGCGGCATCAAGGACATGGGCGGCCTGCCGGACGCCATGTTCGTTGTTGACGTTGATCACGAGCGCATTGCTATCTCCGAAGCCAACAAGCTGGGCATTCCGGTTATCGGCATCGTTGATACCAACAGCAGCCCGGAAGGCGTCGACTACATCATCCCTGGTAATGATGACGCCATCCGTGCTGTGCAACTCTATCTCGGCTCCATGGCGGACGCTGTGCTGCGTGGTCGTCAGAACAACGCTGGCGGTGCTGACGAATTCGTCGAAGAGGCAGCTGCCGAGGCCGCTCAAGGCTGAGCGCATCTGTCGCCTAGCTGATACCCGTTGAACAGAAAGGGGGCTATGCCCCCTTTTTGCCAATTCCGAATTGATCGCCCGAGTTGAGGGCATGATCGACAATCGAATCGAGAGGATTTGCGAACATGGCAGAGATCACTGCAGCCCTGGTTAAAGAACTGCGCGAGCGCACTGGCCAAGGCATGATGGATTGCAAAAAGGCACTCACCGCTGCTGGTGGCGACATCGAGAAAGCCATTGATGACATGCGTGCTGCGGGTGCCATCAAGGCAGCCAAGAAGGCTGGCAACATTGCTGCAGAAGGCGCTATTGCGGTTAAGGTTGCTGATGACAACAAGCGTGCCGTGATTATCGAAGTCAACTCGCAGACCGACTTTCTGGCCCTGCAGGACGACTTCAAGAATTTCGTCAGCAACAGCGTCGAGAAGGCTTTTGCCGAGAAGATGACCGATGCTGCGCCGCTGGTTGCAGCTCAGGAAGCTGATCGGGAAGCGCTGGTTGCCAAGTGCGGAGAGAACGTCAATATCCGCCGCCTGACTACCGTTGAGGCGGATCTGGTAGGTGCTTATCTGCACGGTCACCGTATCGGTGTGCTCGTTGCGCTGAAGGGTGGTAGCGTTGAGTTGGCGAAGGAAATCGCCATGCACGTCGCTGCTAGCAACCCGCAGTTCCTGGATCCGTCGCAGGTCTCCGAAGAGGCTGTTGCAAAGGAAAAGGAAATCTTCCTGGCATTGAACGAAGACAAGATCAAAGGCAAGCCGGCCGAAATCGTCGAGAAGATGGTTGCAGGCCGTATCAGCAAGTTTCTTGCTGAAGCCAGCCTTGTCGAACAGGCCTTCGTCAAGGATCCGGACGTCAAGGTCGGTGAGCTGGCGAAGAAGGCTGGTGCCGAAATCGTTTCTTTCGTGCGTTACGAAGTAGGCGAAGGCATCGAGCGCGCCGAGGTCGACTTTGCTGCTGAAGTCGCCGCTCAGGTAGCTGCTACCAAGCAATAAGACGCTTCTGCTGTCCTCGAAGAGGCTGCCCGCTTACGCGCGCGGCCTCTTTGTCGGATTGGAGGGTTGAAATGTTTTTTGCCAATGCGACGGTCACCGCTTGGCACCAACGCGATACTGCGCTGTCATAGCGCAGACATTTTTTCCGGCTGCAGGCCAGCCTAGTCATACAAACGCCGCAGGAGAGACAACGCCAATGGCTCAGCAGATGAGTGCACGCAATCCTCGCTATAAACGCATTCTGCTCAAATTAAGCGGCGAGGCCCTTATGGGGTCCGAGGACTTTGGCATCGATCCCAAGGTGCTCGATCGCATGGCCTTGGAAGTTGGTCAGTTAGTGGGCATCGGCGTAGAGGTTGGCCTGGTCATTGGTGGCGGCAACCTCTTCCGTGGTGCTGCGCTGTCTGCTGCGGGCATGGACCGTGTAACTGGCGACCACATGGGCATGCTCGCTACGGTCATGAATTCCCTGGCCATGCGTGACGCCTTGGAGCGCTCAAACATCCCCGCACTGGTCATGTCGGCGATTTCGATGGTCGGTGTTACTGACCATTACGACCGCCGCAAGGCGATGCGTCACCTGAAGAGCGGCGAAGTGGTGATCTTCTCCGCGGGCACCGGCAATCCGTTCTTTACCACCGATTCGGCCGCCTGCCTGCGTGCCATTGAGATTCATGCCGATGTGGTGCTCAAGGCCACCAAGGTTGACGGTGTTTATACGGCGGACCCATTCAAGGATCCGAATGCCGAAAAGTTCGAACAGCTGACTTATGATGATGTGCTTGACCGCAAGCTGGGCGTCATGGACCTGACCGCCATCTGCCTGTGCCGCGACCACAACATGCCGCTGCGGGTGTTCAACATGAACAAGCCTGGTGCCCTGCTCAATATTGTGCTTGGCGGCGCCGAAGGAACCCTGATCGAGGAGCAGTATCAATGATCAACGAGATCAAGCAAGACGCACAGGAACGCATGAAGAAAACCCTGGAATCGCTGGGGCACGCGTTCGCCAAGATTCGTACCGGTCGTGCTCATCCGAGTATTCTCGACGGCGTTATGGTGTCTTATTACGGCAGTGACACGCCTCTGCGCCAGATAGCCAACGTAACCGCGGAAGACTCGCGCACTCTGGCCCTTACGGTCTTCGATCGAGGCATGATTCAGGCAGTCGAGAAGGCGATCATGACGTCCGATCTCGGCCTGAATCCCGCCACGGCTGGCACTACCATCCGCGTGCCGATGCCTGCGCTTACTGAAGAGACCCGCAAGGGGTACACCAAACAGGCGCGTTCGGAGGCCGAGAATGCTCGTGTCGCCGTACGCAATATCCGTCGCGATGCCATTGCCCAGTTGAAGGATCTGGTGAAGGAGAAGGAAATCAGCGAAGACGAGGAACGACGCGGACAGGACGACGTTCAAAAGCTGACCGACAAGTACGTTGCGGAAATCGACAAGGCGCTTGAAGGTAAGGAAAACGACCTGATGGCTGTTTGATGTCGCTGTACCGGACTTCGTCCGTACTGCACACGTCGGAGTGCGCCGAGCCAAGCAGGTTCGCGGCGCGAGGGGCTAACCAGTCGTATCCCCGGAAGCTGCCGTTGGCGGTTTCTCCCATTGTTCGCAGCGTGATTGAGCGCAGGTAGAGTCGTTTCATGGATAAGGTCAGGCAGATTGCCGGGCGGAATGTACCCCGTCATGTCGCAGTCATCATGGATGGTAACAATCGCTGGGCGAAGCGTCGTCTCTTGCAAGGCGTGGCTGGGCACAAGGCCGGTGTCGATGCGGTGCGAGCCGTTATCGAGGTCTGCGCTGAGGCAGGTGTTGAGGTACTGACGCTGTTTGCCTTTTCCAGTGAGAACTGGCAAAGGCCTGCTGAAGAGGTTGGGGCTCTGATGGAGCTCTTTCTGACTGCTCTACGCCGCGAAGCGCGCAAGCTCAATGAAAATGGCATCAGCTTGCGAATTATTGGTGATCGCTCTCGCTTTCATCCGGAGTTGCAGGCAGCAATGCTTGAGGCTGAGAGGATGACCGCGGGAGCAGGCCGTTTCGTGCTTCAAGTGGCTGCCAACTATGGCGGCCAGTGGGACATACTCCAAGCCGCACAGCGATTGGCTCACGAAGCGCAGGAGGGTCGCCTGAATCCGGATGAGGTCACGCCTGCCGTCTTTCAGCGCTATCTGGCAACGGGTGACATGCCTCCGCCGGACCTCTGCATTCGTACCGGAGGTGAGCGGCGTATCAGCAATTTCCTTTTATGGCAGCTGGCTTACGCTGAGTTGTATTTCTCGGACCTGTTTTGGCCCGATTTCAAGCACGACGCAATGCGTACTGCATTGGCCGATTTCGCCAAGCGTCAACGGCGTTTCGGTAAGACCGGGGATCAGGTAGAAATAGAGGTACGAGCTGAATGCTGAAGCATCGCATCATCACGGCAGCCATCCTTCTTCCGATCGCACTGATTGGGTTTTTTCTTCTTGAAGGTCTCGCTTTTGCGCTGTTCATTGGCCTTGTCGTAGTGCTTGGGGGCTGGGAGTGGGCGCGTCTAGCGGGGTTCGAGGCTCAGGTGGTCCGGGTTCTTTATGCAGCGGCGGTCGCTCTGATGCTTGCTGGGTTGTATTCAGTTCCCGCTCTGGCGTCATGGTTGCTCGCGATCAGTGTGGTCTGGTGGCTGGCGGCTGCGGCGTTGGTGGTCAGCTATCCCAGAAGTCAGCGGCACTGGGGTGGGCGTGCCGGCAGCCTGTTTATCGGATTGCTGATTCTGTTGCCCGCCTGGCAGGGTCTGGTTTTGCTGAAACAGTGGCCGCAGGGCAATTGGCTGATCGTTGCTGTGATGGTACTGGTCTGGGGCGCTGATATCGGTGCCTATGCGGCGGGCAAGACCTTTGGTCGTCGCAAGCTCGCTCCGCAGGTCAGTCCGGGCAAGAGTTGGGAGGGGATGATTGGTGGCCTGGTTACCAGCCTGCTGATTACGTTTTCTGTTGGTCTCTATCAGTCTTGGTCCACACGTGAGCTAGTGCTCGCTCTGTTGGGTGCGGCTCTGGTAGTGGTCATTTCCGTTGTTGGTGATCTGACCGAAAGCATGTTCAAGCGCAGCTCTGGTATCAAGGACAGCAGCCAGCTGCTTCCAGGGCATGGTGGCGTGATGGATCGTATCGACAGCTTGACAGCTGCGGTACCCGTATTCACGGTTCTGCTATGGCTCGCCGGTTGGGGTGCATGGTGAGTGGCCCGCTGCAGGTAACAATTCTTGGCGCGACCGGTTCCATCGGGCTGAGCACGCTTGATGTCATCGCCCGTCATCCCGAGCGTTACCGGGCTTTTGCGCTTACTGCATTCAGTCGCATCGCCGAGTTGCGTGAGCTGTGCCGACTGCACCATCCCCGGTATGCCGTAGTGGCTGATAGCAGCAGGGCTCGTGTGCTGCAGGAGCAACTCGACAGCGATAGCGTCAAAACGCGGGTGCTGGTAGGTGAGGGTGGTCTGAGTGAGGTTGCAGCACATCCCGAGGTCGATGTGGTCATGGCCGCGATTGTTGGTGCGGCCGGTTTGCGTCCGACGCTCTCGGCGGTTCAAGCCAGCAAGCGGGTTCTGTTAGCGAACAAAGAAGCGCTGGTCATGTCCGGCGCGCTGTTCATGCAGGCGCTACATGACAGCGAGGCGGTGTTGCTGCCCATCGACAGCGAGCACAACGCCATCTTCCAATGTCTGCCTGGCAATTATGCAGCCGGCCTGAGCCGTGTCGGCGTCAGAAGAATTTTGCTTACTGCCTCAGGTGGACCGTTCCGTCAGCTGCCTCTGGAGCAGCTCGCTGCTGTGTCTGCTGATCAGGCCTGTGCTCACCCGAACTGGTCCATGGGTCGCAAGATTTCGGTCGATTCGGCGAGCATGATGAACAAGGGGCTTGAGCTCATCGAGGCCTGCTGGCTGTTCGATGCTCGGCCGGACCAGGTCGAGGTCGTGATTCACCCGCAAAGCGTCATCCACTCGATGGTCGACTACGTCGACGGTTCGGTCTTGGCGCAGCTGGGAAACCCCGACATGCGCACACCTATTGCACATGCGTTGGCCTGGCCGGAGCGGATCGACTCAGGCGTATCTGCCCTGGACCTGCTTCAGGTGGCCCGTCTGGATTTCGAGGCCCCCGACCAGCACAGATTTCCGTGTCTTCGGATCGCCCGACAGGCCGCTCAGGACGGCGGAACGGCGCCTGCGATGCTCAATGCCGCAAATGAGGTGGCTGTGGATGCTTTCCTGAACGGTCGCATTCGCTTCACTGAAATCGCGAGTATTATCGAGGACGTTCTCGATCAGGAGGCTTCGGTTCCGGCTCGTTGCCTTGCTGACGTGTATGCCGCCGATACGCAGGCTCGCAAGCTTGCTTCGAGCTGGTTGCAAACCCGCGATCGATAGTGATCAAAAGTCCCAACTTGGCTGTGGCGCTCTGGCATTGGCCGGGCTGACAGACTGCTAAAAGACCTTTCGAGGCAGAGGAAATATGGGCGCGCTGTACATGATCATTGGCACCCTCGTGGCGCTGGGTGTACTGGTAACCTTTCACGAGTTCGGGCACTTCTGGGTAGCTCGTCGTTGCGGCGTCAAGGTTCTGCGCTTCTCGGTAGGCTTTGGTCGACCGTTGTTGCGCTGGCATGACCGCCAGGGTACCGAGTTTGTTCTCGCCGCGATCCCTCTCGGCGGCTACGTCAAGATGCTCGATGAGCGCGAGGGCGACGTACCGCCCGCTCTGCTGGAACAGGCCTTCAACCGCAAAACCGTAAAGCAGCGTTTCGCCATTGTGTCGGCTGGGCCGTTGGCCAACTTTCTGCTTGCTCTGGTGTTCTTCTGGGCGTTGGCCATGCTGGGCACCGAGCAGGTCCGTCCGGTTGTGGGCGCGGTAGAGCTCGGTAGCCTTGCTGAGCGAGCAGGGCTGATGCCTGGGCAGGAAATCGTCGAAATCAACGGCAAGCCAACGGCTGGTTGGGCAGAGGTCAACTTGCAGCTCATCCGGCGACTAGGTGAAAGCGGATCGCTGGAGATGTTGGTGCGTGGGGTTGATGGCGATCAGCCGCAACGGCTGCAGCTGGAGCTGACGGATTGGCTGAAAGGCGCCGAAGAACCTGACCCGATCGGTTCGCTGGGCATTCGCTCTTGGCGTCCGGAAATCGCACCGGTGGTTGCCCAGCTGGATCCGGAAGGGCCGGCTCAGGCTGCTGGTGTTCAACTAGGGGATCGTTTGGTCAGTCTTGATGGAGAGGCACTGACCGAATGGCAAGCAGTAATAGATCGGGTCAAGCCGCTGGCCGGACGGGCAGTGTTATTGGGGGTCGAGCGTGACGGCCAGCAGATTGAACTGCCCCTGACGCTGGCTGAGCGTGGTGATGGGGATAAGCGTCGGGGTTATCTTGGTGCTGGCGTTGCGGGGGGGGAATGGCCACCGGAAATGTTGCGTCAGGTCAGTCATGGTCCTGTCGAAGCTGTCGGTGAAGGGCTTCGTCGCACATGGACAATGAGCGTTCTGACACTGGATTCGCTTAGGAAAATGCTGTTCGGGGAGCTCTCGGTAAAAAACTTGAGCGGTCCGATAACCATTGCTAAAGTGGCGGGCGCTTCTGCACAGTCGGGCGTGGGCGACTTCCTGAATTTCCTCGCCTACCTGAGCATAAGTCTTGGGGTACTCAATCTATTGCCTATCCCTGTCCTGGATGGAGGGCATCTGCTCTTCTACTTGGTCGAGTGGGTCCGTGGACGTCCCTTGTCGGACAGGGTCCAGGGCTGGGGAGTACAGATCGGTATCAGCCTGGTTGTTGGGGTGATGCTGCTTGCGCTGGTCAACGACCTTGGCCGCCTTTAACCGCCATATACCTTGATGTCGCCGCGCCACGCGCAGGTTCAATTATCAGGTTTGAAAAGAAAGGACTTCATGAAACGTCTGCTGCTACCTGCGGTTATTTCCGCACTGATGATTGCCGAAGTTCACGCCGAGTCCTTCACTATTTCCGATATACGCGTCAACGGTCTGCAGCGAGTCTCTGCTGGCAGTGTCTTTGGCGCGTTGCCGCTGAATGTCGGTCAGGCAGCTGACGACAGTCGGCTGGTCGATGCAACCCGAGCGTTGTTTCGCACCGGTTTTTTTGAAGACATCCAGCTCGGCCGTGAAGGCGATGTGCTGGTAATCAACGTAGTCGAGCGCCCGTCGATCTCCGGCATCGAAATCGATGGTAACAAGGCAATCAAGACCGAAGACCTGCTTTCCGGTCTCCAGCAGTCAGGCCTTGCCGAAGGTGAAATCTTCCAGCGAGCCACGCTCGAAGGTGTGCGCAACGAGCTGCAGCGGCAGTATGTTGCGCAGGGTCGCTACTCGGCCACGATCGAGACCGAGGTTGTTCCGCAGCCACGCAACCGCGTCGCGTTGAAGATCAACATAAACGAAGGTTCCGTCGCGGCAATCAAGCATATCAACGTCGTCGGCAACTCCGTGTTTCCTGACGAAGATCTTTCTGACCTGTTCGAGTTGAAGACCAGTAACTGGTTGTCGTTCTTCCGTAATGACGACAAGTACGCGCGGGAGAAGCTGTCCGGTGATCTTGAGCGTCTGCGCTCCTATTACCTGGATCGCGGCTATATCAACATGGACATCACCTCTACCCAGGTGTCCATCACGCCAGACAAGAAAGACGTCTATATCACGGTAAACATCGCTGAAGGCGACCGCTATACCGTCAGTGACGTCAAACTGAGCGGCGATTTGAAAGTGCCCCAAGAAGAGCTGCAATCCTTGCTGTTGGCAAAGGAAGGGCAGGTCTTCTCGCGAAAAGTGATGACTACCACCTCGGAGCTGATCACTCGCCGCTTGGGCAATGAGGGCTATACCTTCGCCAACGTCAACGGCGTGCCGGAAACCAACGACGAGGACAACACTGTATCGATCACCTTTGTGGTCGATCCAGGCAAGCGCGCCTATGTCAATCGCATCAACTTCCGCGGCAACACCAAGACCGAAGACGAAGTGCTGCGACGCGAGATGCGCCAAATGGAAGGCGGGTGGGCATCCACCTATCTGATCGACCAGTCCAAGACACGTCTCGAACGGTTGGGCTTCTTCAAGGAAGTGAACGTCGAGACGCCGCAGGTCCCAGGCACCGACGACCAGATCGATGTGAACTATAGCGTCGAAGAACAGCCGTCTGGCTCGATTATGGCGAGCATCGGATTTGCGCAGAATGCGGGTCTGATTCTCGGCGGGTCGATCAGTCAGAACAACTTTCTAGGCACCGGTAATCGTGTCAGCGTCGGGCTCACCCGCAGCGAATACCAGTCGCGTTACAACTTCGGATTTGTGGATCCCTACTGGACCGAAGACGGCGTAAGCCTTGGCTACAACGCTTTCTATCGAACCACCGACTACGACGAGCTGGACTACGACGTTTCAAGCTACTCGGTCGACAGTCTGGGTGGCGGTGTGAACATTGGCTATCCGATCAGCGAGACTTCGCGGCTGTCGTTTGGTCTGTCCGCGCAACAGGACACGATCGACAGTGGACGCTACACGGTTGATGAGATTTTCGATTTCATCGAGCAGGAAGGCGACAGTTATCTCAACTTCAAGGCTTCAGTCGGTTGGTCTGAGTCGACGTTGAACCGTGGCGTTCTGGCAACCCGGGGTCATTCACAGAGCCTGTCACTGGAGACCACCATTCCAGGCAGCGACCTGTCGTTCTATAAACTCGATTACAACGCTCAGCTGTTCGTGCCGGTTACCAAGACCTACACCATGCGGCTGCATACGCAGCTGGGCTATGGGGACGCCTATGGCTCGACATCACGGCTGCCGTTTTATGAGCACTACTATGCCGGTGGCTTCAACTCCGTCCGTGGTTTCGAAGACAGCAGTCTCGGTCCGCGCAGCACGCCGAGCCGTGGCGAGCCTGTAACCGGGAATGAGGGCACTATTGCCGATCCTGATCAGGATGCGCTGCCCTACGGTGGTAACGTGCTGATCCAGGGCGGGATGGAGCTGCTGTTTCCGATGCCGTTCGTCAAGGATCAACGCTCGTTGCGCACCTCGGTGTTCTGGGACGTGGGTAACGTCTACGATACGAATTGCCCGTCGGGCTCGGCTAAATGCAGCGATATCGATATCGGCGACATGGCCAGCTCGGTCGGTGTCGGTCTGACCTGGATCACTGCTATGGGGCCGCTGAGTTTCAGCCTGGCGATGCCAGTAATGAAGCCGGACGAAGCGGATACTCAGGTCTTCCAGTTCTCGCTGGGCCAAACCTTTTAATCATCTGGAGCCATGCTCCGGCGCATTCCTGAAGAGTGGTATATACCGTGCGTAAGTTGACCCAATTGCTTGTCATTGCCGCTGCTCTAGTGGCGACCCCCGCATTTGCTGAAATGAAAATAGCGGTGATGAACTATCAGATGGCTCTGCTCGAATCGGACGCCGCCAAGCGCTACTCGGTCGACGCAGAGAAGAAGTTCGGCCCACAGCTGGAGAAGCTTAAAGGACTGGAGAGCGACGCCAAGCGCATTCAGGACCGTCTGGGCAAGGACGGCGATAAGATGCAGCAGGCTGAACGTGAGCGTCTTGAGCTTGAATTCAAGCAAAAGGCCCGCGACTTCCAGTTTCTGTCGAAGGAGCTGAACGAGTCTAAAGCATCCGCTGATCGTGACATGCTCAAGCAGCTCAAGCCAAAGCTGGACAAGGCAGTCGAAGAGGTCATCAAAAAGGGTGACTATGATCTGGTGCTCGAGCGTGGCGCGGTGGTTGATGTCAAGCCGCAGTACGACATCACCCGCCAGGTCATTGAGCGCATGAATCAGCTGCGCTAATGAGCAGAGTGGCTTATACGCTCGGCGATCTGGCCGAACGGCTCGGTGCCGACCTGCGCGGCGATGGCTCGCTGCAAGTGTCAGGTCTCGCGACGTTGCAGGATGCTGGCCCTGAGCATTTGAGCTTTCTGGCCAATGCGCAGTACCGGAGATTTCTGGCCGCGACTAGAGCGGGCGGCGTGCTGCTTACCGCCAAGGATGCCGATGGCTACACCGGTGCCGCATTGGTTGTAGCCAACCCGTATCTTGCCTATGCACGCCTCTCGCATCTGTTTGAGAGGCGCCCACTGGCGCCCATCGGTATTCACCCCACTGCAGTTGTTGATCCCAGTGCCTCGGTTGATCCCTCTGCGCGCATTGGAGCGCAGGTAGTGATTGAGGCAAACGCCTGGGTGGGGCCCGGTGTCGAGATCGGAGCACAATCCCTTGTCGGTGCGCGAAGCCGCATCGGCGCGGGAGGTCGGCTCGCTGCTCGCGTTACCCTCTGCCATGACGTAATCATCGGCGAGCGTGTGGTCATTCAGCCCGGTGCGGTGATCGGGGGTGAAGGGTTCGGTTTCGCCAATGAGCAGGGCAGTTGGGAAAAGATTGCTCAGCTCGGTGGCGTGCGTATTGGTGACGACGTCGAGATTGGCGCCAATACCACCATCGACCGTGGTGCAATATCGGATACGGTTATAGGCAATGGCGTCAAGCTGGATAACCAGATCATGATCGCGCATAACGTACAGATCGGTGACAACACTGCCATGGCTGGCTGCTCCGGAATTTCCGGTAGTACGAAAATTGGTCGTAACTGCATGATTGCCGGCGGTGCTGGGCTCGTTGGGCATATCGAGGTCTGCGATAACGTGTTCATCACAGGCATGACCATGGTCACGCGGTCGATTACGGAGCCGGGCAGCTATTCTTCGGGAACGGCCATGCAGCCTGCCGCGGAATGGCGCAAGAGTGCTGCTCGGATTCGGCACCTTGACGACATGGCGCGCCGGCTGCAGCAGGTAGAAAAGCGCTTGGCATCCGTGACCCCACGCGGGGATACGGCTTCAGATGGCTGACCATACCGTCTGACCGCTCCTTTCAGAAGGCATTTGCCAGCGGGTCGCTCGGCTATATGGCTGTGCAGGCTCCCATTCTCCTAACGGGCTTTTTTTCCAAATGATGGATATCAACGAGATACGCGAATACCTTCCCCACCGGTACCCCTTTCTGCTGGTTGACCGGGTGGTGGAGTTAGACACGGATGCCAAGCGTATTCGCGGCTACAAGAATGTCACCATCAACGAACCGTTCTTCAACGGGCATTTTCCGCAGCATCCGATCATGCCGGGCGTCTTGATCATTGAAGCCATGGCGCAAGCGGCGGGGCTGCTTGGTTTCAAGATGATGGGTGCGAAGCCAGCCGATGGCACACTATACTTTTTCGTCGGCTCGGACAAGCTGCGTTTCCGGCAACCCGTAGTGCCGGGCGATCAGTTGACGCTTGAGGCATCCTTCATCAGCGCCAAGCGCGGAATCTGGAAGTTCGATTGCCGCGCCAGTGTTGACGGTAAGCCGGTATGCTCGGCGGAAATCATTTGTGCGGAACAGAAGATATGAGTTTGGTCGACCCTCGCGCCATCGTCGATCCTGCGGCCCGGCTGGCGGATGACGTTCAGGTCGGCCCGTGGTCGATCATCGGCCCGGATGTCGAAATAGGCGAGGGTACCGTGATCGCGTCTCACGTGGTCATCAAGGGGCCGACCCGTATCGGCCGGCACAATCGAATCTTCCAGTTTTCCTCTGTGGGTGAAGATACCCCCGACCTCAAATACAAGGGTGAGCCTACCCGCCTTCTGATTGGTGATCACAACGTGATCCGCGAAGGGGTGACCATTCACCGCGGCACCGTGCAGGATCGAGGCGAGACCACGCTCGGTGACCACAATCTGATCATGGCCTATGCGCACATTGGCCATGACAGCGTCATCGCCAATCATTGCATCCTGGTCAATAACACAGCGCTAGCTGGCCATGTGCATGTGGGTGACTGGGCGATCCTGTCCGGATACACCCTTGTCCATCAGTATTGCCACATCGGTGCTTACAGCTTTTCCGGCATGGGCACGGCCATAGGCAAAGATGTTCCCGCTTTTGTGACGGTATTTGGCAATCCGGCCGAAGCACGCAGCATGAACTTCGAAGGCATGCGTCGTCGGGGCTTCAGCACCGAAGCCATCATGGCACTGCGCAATGCTTATAAAGTCGTCTATCGCAAGGGATTGACGGTAGAAGCTGCACTGACTGCGCTCGAGGTGGATGCCCAGGCTTTTCCTGAGGTAGCGCTGTTTAGAGACTCAGTGCGGGCTTCGAACCGCGGTATCACCCGCTGATATGTCAAAACCTCTTAAAGTTGCGTTGGTTGCTGGCGAAGCGTCTGGCGACATTCTTGGCGCCGGATTGATGCAAGCGCTGAAGGCGCAGCATCCGATGGTCGAATTCGTTGGGGTGGGCGGCCCTCGAATGGAGGCGCAGGGGCTTAAATCCTATTTTCCGCAAGAACGCCTGGCTGTCATGGGGCTGGTTGAGGTGCTCGGGCGCCTACCGGAACTGCTCGGACGACGCAAGCGACTGCTCAAGACCTTGCTTGAAGTGCGTCCCGATGTATTTATCGGAATTGACGCGCCGGATTTCAATCTGGACCTGGCGCTTAAATTGCGTCGTGCTGGTATCAGGACGGTGCATTACGTCAGCCCTTCGGTCTGGGCATGGCGTCAAAAGCGTGTGTTGAAAATCCGTGAAGCCTGCGACCTGATGCTGACTCTGTTTCCCTTCGAGGCGAAGTTTTACCACGACCATCAGGTGGCGGTGCGTTTTGTAGGCCACCCACTGGCCGACACTATCCCATTAGTAGCTGATCGCGCCGAGGCGCGGGTTCTATTGAATCTGCCGCAGGACGGGCTGGTCGTGGCGTTGATGCCCGGTAGTCGGGGCGGAGAGGTGGGTCGCCTTGGCGAACTGTTCCTGGCCGCAGCCGATCGTTTGCGCTCGATGCGTCCGGGGATTCGTTTCGTGGTGCCCTGTGCCAGTCCCGAGCGGCGAGCTCAGTTGGAGCAGATGCTGACAGGACGGGACCTGCCGCTGACGTTGCTTGACGGTCGTTCCCATGAGGCGTTGGCCGCCTGCAATGCAGTGCTGATCGCCTCTGGCACCGCAACGCTCGAGGCCTTGCTATACAAGCGGCCCATGGTGGTGGCTTACAGCGTTGCACCGCTGACGTTTCGGATCCTCAAGCGCCTGGTTAAAAGCCCGTATGTGGCCTTGCCTAATTTGTTGGCGCAGCGGCTCCTTGTTCCTGAGTTGCTTCAGGACGCTGCGACTCCAGACGCAATGGCTCAGCTGTTGTCGCCATTGCTGGATAACGGCGACAGGCAGACCGACGGGTTTGATGCGATTCACCGTACGCTGCGTTGCGATGCCTCGAGCCAGGCGGCCGATGCAGTGCTTGAACTGATAGGCGCGCGCTGATGCAAATCGGGCTGGATTTCAATCTGGTTGAAGAGCTGGTCGCTGGCGTCGATGAAGTGGGCCGTGGGCCGCTGTGTGGACCCGTGGTTACTGCAGCGGTGATCCTTGACCCCTTGCGTCCGATCGAAGGCTTGAACGACTCGAAGAAGCTCACCGAGGCGCGCCGCGAGGCGTTATTCGATGAGATTTGCGAGAAAGCGCTGGCTTGGTGCATTGCCCGCGCCGAGGTGCATGAGATCGATCAGCTGAACATCCTTCATGCCACCATGCTGGCCATGCAGCGTGCAGTTGAAGGGCTCAGCGTCAGACCTCGATTGGCCTTGATCGACGGTAATCGGTGCCCCCAGCTTGCGGTGCCGAGCGCACCGGTCATACAGGGCGATGCACAGGTACCCGCAATTGCCGCTGCATCGATTCTGGCCAAGGTCAGCCGGGATCGGGAAATGTGTGCGCTGGATCTGTGCTATCCCGGTTATGGGCTTTCCGCCCATAAAGGCTATCCAACGCCGCATCACCTCGACGCCCTGCGGCGTCTCGGCCCGACCATCATCCATCGCCGTTCCTTCGCGCCTGTGCGCAACCTCCTGGAGCAAGGCGGCGCCGTGGTTGAGCGCGTAACCGCCGAAACGGCTAGCCTGCTAGGCTGATCTTCGCCGGCATTCCTCAGTCTATCGAGGCGTGCTTTCCGCTGATCCACAAGCGGTTAAACGCCGTCTTAATCGACTGCGGCTTTCCGGTACAATTCGCGGCTTGTCGTTTCGCCAGTCCAAGGTTCGTTCATGCCCGTCTCCTTCGTCCACCTCCGTCTGCACACTGAATATTCTCTTGTTGACGGACTGGTGCGCGTCAAACCGTTGGTGAAGTCGGTAGCAAGCGCAGGCATGCCAGCGGTGGCGGTCACGGACCAGAGCAACATGTGCTCGCTGGTCAAGTTCTACAAGGCGGCACAAGGCGCAGGGATCAAGCCGATCTGTGGTGCCGATATCTGGCTGGCCAGCCGTGATGAAGATGGACCGCTCAGCCGCTTGACCTTGCTGGCGATGAACAGCCAGGGATATCGCAACCTGACTGAACTGGTTTCACGCGGTTGGACAGAAGGTCAGCGTAACGATCAGATCATCATTGAGCGCGATTGGGTCAAAGGTGCGGCGGATGGTTTGATTGCATTGTCAGGCGCCAAGGAAGGGGAGATCGGCCATGCGTTGCTCAATGGCGAAGAAGCCTTGGCTGAGGCGTTGCTGGATGAGTGGAGGCAAACCTTTCCGCAGCGTTTCTATCTTGAAGTACAGCGTACGAGCCGCGTCAACGACGAAGAACATCTGCATGCGGCGGTGGTATTGGCGCAGCGCTGCAGTGTTCCGCTTGTGGCTACCAACGACGTGCGCTTTCTCAAACAGGAAGATTTTGAAGCCCACGAAACGCGCGTGTGTATCGGTGAAAGCCGCACCCTCGACGACTCGCGGCGGCCGCGCAATTACTCCGATCAGCAGTATCTGAAGACGCCCGAGGAGATGTGGGAGCTGTTCAGCGATCTGCCAGAGGCGTTGGAGAACACCGTAGAGATCGCCCGGCGCTGCAACATTGAAGTGCAGCTCGGTACCTACTTCCTGCCCGATTTTCCGGTGCCGGATGGCATGACCATGGACGAATATTTCCGCAAGGTATCGTTCGATGGGCTCGATGAGCGACTCGAGGTGCTGCTGCCCAAGGACACGCCGGACTATGAGGCGAAAAAGCAGGTTTACATCGACCGGCTGAATTTCGAGCTCGACATCATTATTCAGATGGGCTTCCCCGGCTACTTCCTTATCGTCATGGACTTCATCCAGTGGGCGAAGAGCAATGGCGTGCCGGTTGGGCCTGGGCGGGGATCGGGTGCGGGGTCGCTGGTGGCCTACGTGCAGAAGATCACCGATCTCGATCCGCTGGCCTACGACCTGCTGTTCGAACGTTTCCTTAATCCGGAGCGGGTCTCCATGCCCGACTTCGACGTCGACTTCTGCATGGATGGCCGTGACCGGGTCATCGACTACGTGGCGGAGAAGTACGGCCGCAACGCGGTCAGCCAGATCATTACCTTCGGCACCATGGCGGCCAAGGCCGTGGTGCGTGACGTGGCGCGGGTGCAGGGTAAGTCCTACGGCCTGGCTGATCGATTGTCGAAGATGATTCCCTTCGAAGTCGGCATGACTCTGGCGAAAGCCTACGAAATGGAAGAGCCGCTCCGGGATTTCCTGGCCGTCGACGAAGACGCCCGGGAAATTTGGGACATGGCGCTCAAGCTCGAAGGGATCACGCGCGGTACCGGCAAGCACGCCGGCGGCGTGGTCATCGCGCCCACCAAGCTCACAGATTTTGCACCTATCGCCTGCGATGACGAAGGCGGCAGCCTGGTGACTCAGTTCGACAAGGATGACGTCGAGCAGGCGGGCCTGGTCAAGTTCGACTTCCTTGGCCTGCGCACCCTGACCATCATCAAGTGGGCGCTGGAAACCATCAATCGCGAGCAGGCGCGCAAGGGGCTCGAGCCGGTCAACATTGATTTCATCCCGCTGGACGACAAGCCGACCTATTCGTTGCTGCAAAAAGCCGAGACGACCGCAGTCTTCCAGCTTGAATCGCGCGGGATGAAGGAGCTGATCAAAAAGCTCAAGCCGGACTGCCTGGAAGACCTCATCGCTCTGGTGGCGCTGTTCCGGCCTGGCCCGCTGCAGTCGGGCATGGTTGACGACTTCATCAACCGTAAGCACGGCCGTGCAGAAATTTCCTACCCGCATACGGATTACCAGTATGAGGGCCTCAAGCCGGTGCTGGCTCCCACCTACGGCATCATCCTGTATCAGGAGCAGGTGATGCAGATTGCGCAGGTCATGGGCGGCTATACCCTTGGCCAGGCGGATATGCTGCGTCGCGCCATGGGTAAGAAAAAACCCGAGGAAATGGCCAAGCAGCGCGGCGGCTTCATCGAAGGCTGTGCCAACAACGGCATCGACGCTGATCTGGCGGGTAACATCTTCGACCTCGTCGAAAAGTTTGCCGGCTACGGCTTCAACAAATCTCACTCGGCGGCCTATGGCCTGGTTTCGTACCAGACCGCCTGGCTCAAGGCGCATCACCCGTCGCCTTTCATGGCGGCGGTTCTCTCGGCGGACATGCACAACACCGACAAGGTGGTCACGCTGATCGAAGAATGCCGCAGCATGAAGCTGCGTATCGACGCGCCTGATGTGAACAACTCCGAGTTCAAGTTCACGGTCAGTGACGATGGCCGAATTATTTACGGGCTTGGCGCGATCAAAGGCGTCGGTGAGGGCCCGGTCGAAGCCATCTGTGAATGTCGCAAGGAAGGTGGGCCGTTCAAGGACCTGTTCGATTTCTGCAGCCGGGTCGATCTCAAGCGAATCAACAAGCGCACCCTCGAAGCTCTGATCCGTGGGGGCGCGCTGGATCGCCTTGGGCCTTATTTCTCTGATGAGCCGAAAGCCTACCAGGCCAATATCGATCGCAATCGGGCGGTGCTGCTCTCGGCAATGGAAGAGGCGATCCAGGCAGCAGAGCAGACGGCACGCAGCCTCGACAGCGGCCATGCGGACCTGTTTGGGGGCTTGTTTGCTGAGCCCGAAGCAGATGTCTATGCGAACCATCGCAAAGCTCGCGAGTTGTCCTTGAAGGAGCGTCTGAAAGGCGAGAAGGACACCCTGGGGCTCTACCTTACCGGGCATCCAATCGATGAATACGAAGGTGAGGTCCGCCGCTTTGCTCGTCAGCGCATCATCGATCTGCGTCCCGCTCGGGGCGAGCAAACTGTAGCCGGGCTGATCGTCAACCTGCGGGTCATGAAGAACAAGAAAGGCGACAAAATGGGCTTTATCACCCTGGACGATCGTTCGGGGAGGATCGAAGCCTCGCTGTTCGCCGAAGCCTTCAACAGCGCTCAGGCGTTACTGCAGACCGATGCTCTGGTGGTAGTAGAGGGCGAAGTCAGTAATGATGATTTCTCGGGAGGATTGCGCCTGCGAGCCAAGCGGGTCATGAGTCTGGAGGAGGCCCGAACCGGGTTGGCCGAAAGTCTGCGAGTCAAAGTGGCCAGCGATGCGCTAAAAGGCGATCGGGTCCGTTGGTTAGCCGATGTTTGCGGTCGTCATCGCGGCGCCTGTCCTATTACGCTGGAGTACACCGGCGCTGATGCCCGGGCTCTGTTGCAGTTCGGCGAAGGTTGGCGAATCGACCCTGCCGACAACTTGATTCAGGCATTGCGTGACCAGTTCGGGCGCGACAACGTCTTTCTGCAATACCGATAGTGGGACCCGCCGATGAGTGCACCTTTGCAGGTGCGAGAACCATCGGCGTCCTGAACCGGCCTGATCTCTGATCGGGTCATGATTGTGAACATTTTGTTCGACCTGAATGCGTCCGTCCCGTAAGGTAGGGCGCAAAAAACGGAACAGCTCCCGGCCGCCTGGCCGTCGACGCATGACGGATGCCTATGAACCCGAATTTTCTCGATTTCGAACAGCCGATCGCCGACCTGCAAGCCAAGATCGAAGAATTGCGCCTGGTTGGTAATGACAACTCGCTGAACATTGGCGATGAGATTGCCCGCCTGCAGGACAAGAGCGAGTCGCTCACCGAGAGCATCTTCGGCAATCTAACCAGTTGGCAGATCGCTCGTCTGGCCCGACACCCGCAGCGCCCTTACACGCTCGATTACATCAAGCACCTGTTCACCGAGTTCGAAGAGCTACATGGCGATCGCCATTTCTCCGATGACGCCGCAATCGTCGGGGGTACGGCTCGCTTGAACGGCGAGCCGGTGATGATCATCGGTCATCAGAAAGGACGAGAGGTCCGCGAAAAGGTGCGTCGTAATTTCGGTATGCCCCGTCCTGAGGGCTATCGCAAAGCGTGCCGCCTGATGGAAATGGCCGAGCGCTTCAAGATGCCGATCCTCACCTTCATCGACACGCCTGGCGCCTATCCGGGTATCGATGCTGAAGAGCGCAACCAGAGCGAAGCGATTGCCTGGAACCTGCGGGTCATGGCACGGCTGAAAACCCCCATTATCGCCACGGTGATCGGCGAGGGTGGTTCCGGCGGTGCGCTGGCTATTGGCGTCTGCGACCAGCTGAACATGCTGCAGTACTCGACTTATGCGGTCATTTCGCCGGAAGGCTGCGCCTCCATTCTATGGCGGACTGCTGACAAGGCGCCGGAAGCTGCCGAGGCGATGGGTGTAACCGCCGAACGTTTGAAGAATCTCGGTATCGTCGACAAGGTCGTACCCGAGCCGCTGGGCGGCGCCCATCGTAATCCGGCGGCGATCGCGGCGTCGCTGCGTGACGAGTTGACCGCTCAGCTCGACATGCTCAAAGGGCTCGATACCGAGGCCCTGCTGGCGCGGCGTTACGAGCGTCTGATGAGCTACGGCATTGCCTGATAATTAGGTGACCGATGAACGAACGAAACGGCGGGCTTTCCCGCCGTTTTCGTGTCTGAGCCTTTCACTTTGCCAGATTGTTTCAGCGCCCCACTGATTCCGTGCAATTGGCTAGCGTTCGTCCATATCCAGCTTATGCTGACCTTCGTTTATTCTGAGCTGCAATCAGATGTCTCTCGAGTCTCGGCTGCTTGATGCATTGCAACCATGGCGTACCGCGCCGCGCTGGCGTGTGGCTTTTTCCGGTGGGCTGGACTCCACCGCGCTGCTGCATCTGTTGGCGCGCTTATCGAGTTGCGAACATCTCCCGCCAATAAGCGCGATCCATATCCACCACGGTTTGCAGCCTGCAGCCGAGGGTTGGCCGGAGCACTGCCGGTCCACCTGCCAAAGTCTCGGCATTGAGTTGCAGGTTGTGCGGGTACGGGTGGAGCCTGGTCCAAGCCTCGAAAGCGCCGCGCGAGCTGCGCGATATGCGGCTTTCAGCGAGTGCTTGAACACAGCCGACGTGCTTTTCACGGGTCAGCACCGAGACGATCAGGCGGAGACCCTGGTCTTTCGCCTGCTGCGTGGCGCGGGGGTGCGTGGCCTGGCCAGCATGCCAGCAGTACGCGCGCTGGGCGATGGATGGCTGGTGCGACCTCTACTGAATGTCAGGCGTGAAGAGCTGGAGGCCTACGCGCGAGCGCAGGGCCTCAGCTGGGTCGAGGACCCAAGCAACCAATGCACCGAACATGCGCGAAACTTTCTTCGTCATCGTGTCATGCCAGTGCTCCGGCAGCGCTGGCCGCAAGCCGTGGAAAATATGGCGCGCGCCGCCGGGCATCTGGGCGAGGCACAGCAGTTGCTGGATGAGCTCGCCGAAATTGATCTGCGCAAAGCTCATGCGCCTTGCCGGTATCAGTGGTTACCGATGCCGAAGCTCTCCTTGTTGTCACTGGAATCGCTCAGTCCCGCTCGTCAGCGCAATGCGTTGCGCTATTGGTTGGCTGATCTGACGGCGCTTCCCAATAGCGATCATTGGGCTGGCTGGGATGCGTTGCGTGATGCCGCTCCGGATGCCGCTCCGGTCTGGCGCTTGGCTGCTGGCGAGTTGCACAGGGGCGATGGGAGCCTCTGGTGGTTATCCGGGCCCTGGTTAGCCAACGTGGCGGGGTCAGTTGACTGGCCGCAGCCGAGCACGGACCTGCAGCTGCCCGGCAACGGCTTCCTGCGCTTGAGCGGCTACGCTGGGCAAGGCTTGCTGCAGGTGCGCTATCGTCAGGGCGGCGAGTCACTGAGAATTCCTAACCGTGGCCGGCGTGACCTCAAGCGGTTGCTCAATGAGGCTGGTGTGCCAGGTTTCGTGCGCTCGCGTTTACCGTTGCTCTTCGTCGACGGTGAGCTCGTTGCGGTCGCCAATCTGCCGCAGTTCGATGCCCAAGCCCTGTCGCTGCAGTGGTCGCCGCCGGCCGACGCTAGGTTTGAGCTGATAGGGTCTTTCGAGTAGACTACGCTCCCGTCCCAACACAGCTTCTGCGGCTTTCTTCGAAAACCGTGGCAGTTGAGCTATTGCCGCCTCAGGCGCGATGGCACCTTCGCTTTTCCCCGGCGGCGCTGACCGCTTAACGCAGACTTCTAGGGTTTTTCATGACGCGCTACATCTTCGTCACGGGTGGTGTTGTTTCTTCATTGGGGAAAGGCATCGCCTCGGCTTCATTGGCGGCCATCCTGGAGGCGCGGGGCCTGAAGGTCACGATGCTCAAGCTGGACCCTTACATCAACGTGGATCCGGGCACCATGAGCCCATTCCAGCACGGTGAGGTGTTCGTCACCCACGACGGCGCCGAGACCGATCTCGACTTGGGTCACTACGAGCGGTTCATCCGCACCACGATGACCAAGAGCAACAACTTCACCACCGGCCGCGTCTACGAAGACGTATTGCGTCGCGAGCGCCGTGGTGACTACTTGGGCGCCACCATCCAGGTCATCCCGCACATCACTGACGAAATCAAGCGCCGCATCATCAAAGGCGCTGGCGATGCCGACGTCGCGCTGGTGGAGGTTGGCGGCACGGTCGGCGACATCGAGTCGCAACCCTTTCTTGAGGCGATCCGCCAGCTTCGCGTCGAAGTGGGCGCGAAACGCGCGATGCTGATGCACCTGACGCTGGTCCCTTATATCGCCACGGCTGGTGAAACCAAGACCAAGCCAACCCAGCATTCGGTGAAGGAGCTGCGCTCCATCGGTCTGCAGCCAGACGTACTGGTATGCCGCTCCGACCATCCGATCGACGTCTCCTCAAGGCGCAAGATTGCTCTGTTTACCAACGTCGAAGAGCGCGCGGTGATCAGCCTTGAGGACGTTGACACCATCTACAAGATTCCTGGTGTCCTCCATGCTCAGGGGCTGGACGATTTTGTGGTAGAGCGCTTCGGTCTGGAGTGCGGCGGCGCCGACCTGTCCGAGTGGGATCGTGTGGTCGACGCCAAACTGAACCCGGAGCGGGAAGTCACCATTGCCATGGTCGGCAAGTACATGGAACTTCTGGATGCGTACAAATCTCTGATCGAAGCAATGAGCCATGCTGGCATCCAGAGCCGTACCAAAGTGAACCTTCGCTACATTGATTCCGAAGACATCGAAAACCAGGGCACCAGCCTGCTGGAAGGCATGGATGCGATCCTGGTTCCGGGTGGTTTCGGGCTGCGCGGCGTGGAAGGCAAGATCGCCACCGTCAAATATGCTCGCGAGAACAAGATTCCCTACCTCGGCATCTGCCTCGGCATGCAGGTTGCGGTGATCGAGTTCGCTCGTGACGTGCTTGGCTGGACCGACGCCAATTCCACCGAGTTCGACAAGGACAGCACCCATCCGGTCGTGGGTCTGATCACCGAGTGGGAAGATGCCACCGGTGCTGTGGAAACCCGCAGCGATGCGTCAGACCTGGGTGGCACCATGCGTTTGGGTGCGCAGGAATGCGGTCTGGAGGCAGGCTCCAATGTGTTCGCCTGCTACGGCAAGGAGCGCATCATCGAGCGTCATCGCCATCGCTATGAAGTGAACAATAACCTGCTGCCGCAACTGCAGGCCGCTGGCCTGAAGATCACCGGTCGCTCCGGTGACGGCGCGTTGGTCGAAGTGGTCGAGGCGCCAGATCATCCCTGGTTCGTGGCCTGCCAGTTCCACCCTGAATTCACATCCACACCGCGCGACGGTCATCCGCTGTTCAGTGGCTTCGTCAAGGCAGCGCTGGATTACAAGGCGGGCAAGGCATGAGTCAGAAGACCATTCGCGTCGGCAGTATCGAGATCGCCAACGACAAGCCATTCGTGTTGTTTGGCGGGATGAACGTGCTGGAGTCTCGCGATCTTGCACTGCAGATCTGCGAAACCTATGTAAAGGTCACCGAGAAGCTCGGGATTCCCTATATTTTCAAGGCCAGCTTCGACAAGGCCAATCGCTCCTCGATCAACTCCTTCCGAGGCCCTGGCCTGGAAGAGGGGATGCGCATCTTTGAAGAAGTGAAGAAGACCTTCGGCGTTCCGGTGATCACCGACGTACACGAGCCTCACCAGGCACAGCCGGTGGCCGAGGTGTGCGACATCATTCAGCTGCCGGCCTTCCTCTCGCGCCAGACCGATCTGGTGGTGGCGATGGCGAAGACCGGTGCGGTGATCAATATCAAGAAGGCGCAGTTCCTCGCGCCGCAGGAAATGAAGCACATCCTCACCAAGTGTGAAGAAGCCGGCAATGATCAACTGATTCTCTGCGAACGCGGCTCCTCATTTGGCTACAACAACCTGGTCGTCGACATGCTCGGCTTCGACATCATGAAGCGGATGCAATATCCGGTGATCTTCGATGTCACACATGCGCTGCAGATGCCGGGTGGCCGCGCCGACTCGGCTGGCGGTCGTCGCGCACAGGTTACCGATCTGGCCAAGGCCGGTCTCAGCCAAGGGCTGGCCGGGTTGTTCCTTGAGGCCCATCCGGATCCGGAAAATGCCAAGTGCGATGGTCCTTGTGCATTGCGTTTGGACAAGCTCGAACCCTTCCTCACCCAGCTCAAGCAGCTGGATGATCTGATCAAGAATTTTGCGCCAATCGAAACTGCTTGAAGCCTTGAAGCTATCTACGGAGTGTTAATAAAAATGGCAAAGATCGTCGACATCAAAGGGCGTGAGGTTCTCGACTCCCGTGGCAATCCCACTGTTGAAGCGGACGTTATCCTGGATAACGGCATTACTGGTAGCGCCTGTGCGCCGTCCGGTGCTTCCACTGGGTCCCGCGAGGCGCTGGAACTGCGCGATGGCGACAAGAGCCGTTACATGGGCAAGGGAGTGCTGAAGGCTGTCAGCAACATCAATGGGCCTATCCGTGATCTGCTGCTGGGTAAGGATCCGCTGGATCAGAAGGCGCTGGACCGCGCCATGATTGAGCTGGACGGTACCGAAAACAAAGCCTCGCTGGGTGCCAACGCCATTCTTGCCGTGTCGTTGGCTGCTGCCAAAGCCGCTGCGCAGGACCAAGATTTGCCGCTCTACGCGCACATTGCCAACCTCAATGGCACGCCGGGTGAGTACTCCATGCCGGTGCCGATGATGAACATCATCAACGGTGGTGAACATGCCGACAACAATGTCGACATTCAGGAGTTCATGGTTCAGCCCGTCGGCGCCAAGACATTCGCTGATGCGCTGCGCATGGGCGCCGAAATCTTTCACCACCTGAAAGCCGTGTTGAAGGCCCGTGGCCTGAGCACTTCGGTTGGTGACGAAGGTGGCTTCGCACCGAACCTGGCATCCAACGAAGACGCCCTGGCAGCCATCGCAGAAGCGGTGGCTAACGCCGGTTATACGCTGGGTGATGACGTCACCCTGGCGCTTGATTGCGCTTCCAGCGAGTTCTTCGAGAACGGTAAATACGACCTCGCCGGTGAAGGCAAAGTCTTCGACGCCGCCGGTTTTGCTGACTACCTGGCGGGCCTGGCCGACCGCTACCCGATCATCTCCATCGAAGACGGCATGGATGAGTCCGACTGGGCTGGCTGGAAGGTTCTGACCGACAAGATCGGTAGCAAAGTTCAGCTGGTGGGCGACGACCTGTTCGTAACCAACACCAAGATCCTCAAGGAAGGCATCGAGAAGGGCATCGGTAACTCGATCCTGATCAAGTTCAACCAGATCGGTTCGCTGACCGAAACCCTGGAAGCCATCCAGATGGCCAAGGCTGCTGGTTACACGGCGGTGATTTCGCACCGCTCCGGCGAAACCGAAGACAGCACCATCGCCGACTTGGCAGTAGGAACGGCTGCCGGCCAGATCAAGACTGGTTCACTGTGCCGCTCGGACCGCGTATCCAAGTACAACCAGCTGCTTCGTATCGAAGAGCAGCTTGGCGGGAAAGCGGCTTACAAGGGACGTGCCGAGTTTCGCGGCTAATCTGGCTATCGCTAGAAAAGCTGGGGCATGCTAGAAAAGGGCGGCGTTAGTCGCCCTTTTTTGTGGATAACGGTCAGCGCTGTTAAGGTCGCCGCAAGGCGATGCGCTAGCCAGCAAAGGAAAGCCGGGCCATGTCGCTGACCGCCGCTTATACAACGTCACTGGAAACCAATCGAATTCGATCCATGCCCTCCATGCGCAGTCCCTACTGGTTGTTTGTTGTCCTGATTCTGCTCCTGGGTGGCTTGCAGTATCGCCTGTGGGTGGGCGAGGGCAGCCTCGCCCAGGTCAGCGGGCTGAACAAACAGATCGCTGAGCAGCAGGGCGAGAACCAGCGGTTGCTTGAGCGCAACCGAATTCTCGAAGCCGAGGTCAGAGAGCTCAAGCAGGGTATGGAAACTGTGGAAGAGCGTGCTCGGCATGAGTTGGGCATGGTCAAAGAGGGCGAAACTCTCTTTCAGCTCACCGAATGAGCGTAGAAAATCTCCCGTCTTATTGGGTCGTGATTCCGGCTGCCGGCATTGGCAGTCGCATGCGAGCCGACCGTCCCAAGCAGTATCTGCAGCTGGCTGGAAGGACAATCCTGGAACACACCCTGGATTGTTTCCTGGGTCATCCCCAGCTCATGGGACTGGTGGTCTGTCTGGCGCGTGATGATGCCTATTGGCCAGATCTCCCTTGCGCGATAGATCCGCGGGTTCACCGTGCCGATGGCGGTAGCGAGCGAGCTGACTCCGTGCTTGGCGGCCTTCGAAAACTGTCTGGCCTCGGTGCCACGGACAACGACTGGGTGCTGGTGCACGACGCCGCCAGACCCAACCTGACAATCACGGATCTTAATCAGCTGCTGGAGACCCTCGCCAACGATCCCGTTGGTGGGCTGCTCGCCGTGCCGGCGCGCGATACGCTCAAGCGTGCAGATACAGACGGCCGCGTCCAGGAGACGGTTGATCGCAGCGTCATCTGGCAGGCGTTTACCCCACAGATGTTCCGGCTTGGGTCGTTGCGCGAGGCCTTGGCGGATGCGCTTGTTAGCGGGGTGGCGGTGACTGATGAAGCGTCCGCGCTTGAATGGGCCGGATACCACCCGCGTTTGGTTGAAGGTCGGGCCGACAATCTGAAGATCACTCGTCCAGAGGATCTTCAATGGCTGGAGCAGCGCTGGAAATCGTGAGTCCAGCGCTGCTCAGAATGCTCGGCACAAAGTCGATGCGCTCTGCATAGCAGCTCTAGAGGCGTTGCGATCAGTACCGATAGATTGCAGCGGCACCACTTTCAGTTGGCATGCGTTCGGTGGGCACAGCAATCACCTCACCGCCTTGTTCCAGCGTCCATATGGTCAACTCGTCGAGCAGGTCGGGCGTCGTCGCGGTGTCATCTTCCACTGCGACCGCCTTACCCTGCTGCTTGTCCACAACTCCTGGAATCTGACGCTCCGCCTCCACCAGAAGTGTGGCAACGCGGCCTTCGAGTGTCGCCTGGCCGATCTGCTCAAGCTGATCGGTAGCCAGTCCCTGACCGTGCGAGACGCCGTATTGGTTGATGAAGCCTTCCAGACGCTTGAGGTAGCGCGGCTGCATGACCATCCAGCTCTTTTGCCGAAGTTCGTCATGGCTCAGCAATGATGCGTCGCTTTCGATCCCTTCCGAAAGCATGAACTCGTTGTGGCTGAGTTTGCGAAAGTGAAACTGATGCTCCGGCAATGCGGCGAGGATCAGCGGCAGTCGCGACTTGCGGCTGTGGTGCTCGAGAATTGCGCGGTCGACTTCACGGAAGAAACGCTCCCGGTCTCGATCGATTTCGTCTTGGCGGCCAGCGCCACCGCTTTCCACCTGCATTGGGTCTCCACGCTCGCTGGCGCGGCTGTAGCCTTGCGGGAAGCCGGTCTGCCCTTTCTCGGTCAGATCGCGCCCCAGTGCTTCTTCAAGGGTTTTCGGTACCCCGTCGCCCAAGCGGACTTCGTCGATGCCATCGCGGTTGCCTTCGAATAAACGAACCGAGTTGAGGGTGATCGCCAATATCTGATAGCGATCAGCAGACTGCGCGATACGTAGTAGCGGCTTGAGGTGCATTCGATC
>CERD01127514.1_pt1 | contig 49679 bp, 40 predicted proteins | sample 530931 | NCBI WGS metagenome assembly CERD01 (sample SAMEA2621101, study PRJEB7988) | marine metagenome | isolation source: saline water (ENVO:00002010), including
CGCCGGGGTGAGGCTCGCTGCTATCGGCGTCGCCGCGAAATTCCTCTTCGCGCTTCTTCACCATGCTGCCGCAGATCAGCCCGGCCTCGAACAGTATCCACATAGGTATGGCGAGCAGTGCCTGTGAGAACACGTCAGGTGGCGTCAGCACCATGCCGACGACAAAGCAGCCGACCACTACGTAGGGGCGGCTCTTGCGCAAGGTCGCGACATCGACGATTCCTACCCAGATCAGCAGAAAGGTAGCCACCGGAATCTCGAAGGCCACACCAAAGGCGAAGAACAACGTCAGGACGAAATCCAGGTACTGACCAATGTCGGTCATCATCGCCACGCCTTCGGGCGTCACGCTGGCAAAGAAGCCGAACATGATGGGGAACACCACGAAGTAGGCGAAGGCCATGCCGCCGTAGAACAGAAAGATGCTGGAGATCAGCAAGGGCACCGCTACGCGTTTTTCATGCTTGTACAGACCGGGGGCAATGAAGCTCCAGATCTGATGCAGGATGACCGGCATCGACAGGAACAGAGCGACCATCATGGTCAGCTTGAATGGCGTCAGGAACGGCGAGGCCACGCCAGTGGCGATCATCGTTGCGCCTTCCGGCAGGTAGGCGCGAAGCGGTGCAGCCACCAACGCATAAATCTGCTGCGAGAAGTAGAACAACCCGCCAAACAGCAACAGGATGGCCACCACACAACGCAGCAGGCGCTTGCGCAATTCTGTCAGGTGGGCAACCAGCGGCATTTCCTGGTCATCAGTCGAAGTATTGCTCATGGCTCAGGCGATTTGTCCGGGCGAGGTACGGGCGCCGTGTCGGCGAGTTTGGCTTCAGCGGGCGCTGCGTCTTCCAGATGGCTGGCATCCGGTGGCGGTGTGGCTGATTGCGGGGACGGCGTGCTGTTGGTGCTGGGCGAACTGGGCATGATGCTCTGCTTCATTTCGCGCTCGAGGTCGAGGATACGTTCGTTATGCAGCTGGCGACGAATCTCGTCGGCGCCAATCTCGCGCTCGACCTCTGACTTGATGTTGGCAAAGCTGCGCTTGGCCCGGCCGATCCACAGGCCAGCGGTACGCACGGCACCGGGAAGCCGCTCCGGGCCAAGTACGAACAGCGCAACCAGGCCGATCAGCAGCAGTTCGGTGAAACCGATATCGAACATGGCGCCTCAGTTCTTCTTCGTCGGTTCTTCGACCTTGCGGGCCTCGGCATCGATGGTGTGGTTTTGTTTCTCATCGACACCGGGTTTTTCCTCGTCGGTGCCCATGGACTTGCGGAACCCCTTGATCGCATCGCCTAGATCCGAGCCCATGCCCTTGAGGCGCTTGGTGCCAAAAAGCATGACCACGATGAGCAGAACGATCAGGAGTTGCCAGACGCTGATTCCACCAAAACCCATGCTGAAGTACTCCGAAAGTTGTTTTCAGGATTGCGGGCGAGCGGCTTTTTCCGCATGCCCAGAGAGACCGAATCGCCGGTCGAGTTCGTCCAGAACCGCCTGTGGGTGCTGATCCAGCGCAGCCAGCATCACCAGGCTGTGAAACCAGAGGTCGGCGGTTTCGTAGATCAGGTCGCTGGCGTCACCGCTGGCTGCAGCATCCTTTGCCGCTAGTATGGTTTCCACCGACTCTTCGCCGACCTTTTCGAGAATCTTGTTGAGTCCCTTATGGTAGAGGCTGGCCACATAGGAGCTGTCTGCCGCGGCGCCTTTGCGGGCTTCCAGCACCTCAGCCAGACGGGAAAAGGTATCACTCATGTGTGAGCTCCGCGTATATCGCCTGCGGGTCTTTAAGGACCGGTTCGACGGTTTTCCAATCGCCATTCTCGAAGACGCGGTAGAAGCAGCTCTCGCGCCCGGTATGACAGGCGATGCCGCCGACCTGCTCGACCATCAGCACGATGACATCGGCGTCGCAGTCCAGACGCAGCTCGTGAAGCTTCTGCACATGACCGGATTCCTCGCCCTTGCGCCACAGCTTGCCACGCGAACGTGACCAATAGATGGCGCGGTTCTCCAAGGCCGTCAGCTCCAGCGCTTCGCGGTTCATCCAGGCCATCATCAGAATGCGTCCGGTCTGATGGTCCTGGGCAATCGCCGGTACCAGCCCGTCTTCGTTCCAGTTGATTTGGTCCAGCCAGTTCATCGGATTCTCCCCTCTGTACGCGCAGTGTGCCAGCCTGCCCGACCGCTGGCTATCGGCGCACCACGATGTAGATGCCGGCCGCCAGCATCAACCAGGCAGGCCAGGTGGCCAGCGCGGAAAGGCTTTCAGCGGCTGCGGCCAGCGTGGCGCCCCCGGCTAGCAGTGCAGCGCCGACCAGACGCAATGGCCAGTGGTGATGGTGCTCACGCCAGGGCGGCGGCAAGTTGTTCGCATGGGGCCCTGACATGCGCTCGAGCAGCTCGCGGGTCATGCCGGCCAGGTGTGGCAGCTGCTCGATCTGCGCCTGAGCGTTCTTCAGCAACTGCTTGGGGCTCATCCGTTCGCGCATCCAGCGCTCAAGGTATGGCTGGCCCGTGGCCCACAGATCCAGCTCAGGATAGAGCTCGCGGCCCAGCCCTTCGATGTTCAGCAGCGTCTTCTGTAGCAGCACCAGCTGTGGCTGGACCTCCATGTTGAAGCGGCGGGCGACCTGGAACAGGCGCACCAGCAACTGGCCGAACGAAATATCCTTCAAGGGTTTTTCGAAGATCGGCTCGCAGACCGTACGGATCGCCGCCTCGAACTCGTTGACCTTGGTCTCCGCCGGGACCCAGCCCGAATCGATGTGCAGCTGCGCCACCTTGCGATAGTCGCGCCGGAAGAACGCCATCAGGTTGCGCGCCAGGTAGTCCTGATCTTCTGGAGTAAGGCTGCCGACGATGCCGAAGTCCACCGCGATGTACTGCGGGTTCCATGGCTGATGCGTGCTGACGAAGATGTTGCCGGGGTGCATGTCGGCATGGAAGAAGCTGTCGCGGAAGACCTGGGTGAAGAAGATCTCCACGCCGCGCTCGGCCAGCTGTTTCATGTCGGTGCGCTGCTCGGCCAGGCGCTTCATGTCGGTCACCGGCACGCCGTAGATGCGCTCCATTACCAGCACCTGCGGGCGGCAGTAATCCCAATAAACCTGCGGGACGTAGAGCAGCGGCGAACCCTGGAAGTTGCGCTTGAGCTGGCTGGCGTTGGCCGCCTCGCGCAACAGATCGAGTTCGTCGTAGATGGTCTTGGCGTAGTCGTCGACCACTTCAACCAGGTGCAGGCGGCGCGCCTCGTTCGACGCACGCTCGGCGGTTTTCGCCAGCAGGAACAGCCAGGCAATGTCCTGGCTGATGATCGGGCGAAGGTTCGGTCGCACCACTTTTACCACCACCTCTTCGCCGCTGCGCAGTTTGGCCGCATGCACTTGGGCGACGGAGGCGGACGCCAATGGCTTGCTGTCGAAACGGGCGAACACCTCGCCCACCGGAGCGCCCAGCTCCCGCTCGATGAGCGCTGTGGCGACTGCCGAGTCGAACGGCGGTACCCGATCCTGAAGCATGGCCAGCTCTTCGGCGATGTCGAGCGGCAGGAGATCGCGTCGGGTCGAAAGAATCTGGCCGAACTTGATGAAGATTGGCCCCAGACCCTCCAGTGCCAGGCGCAGGCGAGCGCCTCGAGAGAGCTCGGTGCGCCGGCGTGGCAGCCAGCGCCATGGCAGCAGGTAACTGGTCGCGCGCAGCCACCACGGCATCGGCAGGTCAAGAATGATGTCGTCCAGGCGGTAGCGGATCACCACCAGCAGGATGCGAAACAGGCGGCGGGCCGCGGCGAACAGCTTCATTCGGATCGGTCTGGTTTCTGGAAGTGGGTGAGCCGCTCGATGCGGGCGTCGAGACGGTCGAGGTCGAGCTTGAGGCGGTCGAGTTCAGCGAAGCGCGTTTCAGCTTCGGCTGTGCCGACCAGCGCGCGTGATTCTTCGCTGAGGTATTCGGCCAGGTTCTGCTGCAGGCTGTCGGCGCTTTGTCGCAACCATTCGGATTGACGCCGAACGCTGGAGCCGAGCAGATGCGCACCGACCGGACCCAGCCAGCGCGACACCTCGTACTCCCAGTCCAGCTCGAGATCCTGCAGCACGTCGGCGAGGCTCATCAGCACACCGCTGTCGCCGTCAATTTCGACATCCGGACCATGCAGGATCGCTGTCTTGTTGCGGCTTGTCGCCAGGCGCAGCAGATCCGTGGCGGAAGCGCGCAGGCGGCAATCCGGCTCGCTGCCCCATTGCGTTGCCAACCGCAGCCCATCGGCATCGGCCAGGATGAAGACCTTCCACGCCGGTGCCGTGCAGTCGATTTCTATGATCTGACCGCTGAGCTTGGCCAGCCGCGGCAAGGCGGTCGGGTCCAGGCGCAACACGCCATTGAGGCCGCGCTCGGCGCCGGCCAGCAGGGCAGCGCGCAACATCAGGGCTTGATGCCGCGGTGCAGAGCGACAATGCCGCCGGTCATGTTGTGGTAAGTGACGCGCTCGAATCCGGCGTCGGCCATCATGCCTTTAAGGGTTTCCTGATCCGGATGCATGCGGATCGACTCGGCCAGGTAGCGATAGCTCTCGGAGTCGTTGGTAATCAGCTTGCCCATCATCGGCAGAAGGCTGAACGAGTAGGCGTCGTAGGCTTTGGAAAACAGCTGGTTGGTCGGTTTGGAAAACTCTAGAACCAGCAGGCGACCGCCGGGCTTCAGCACGCGCAGCATGGAGGCGATGGCGTCTTCCTTGTGCGTCACGTTGCGCAGGCCGAAGGCAATGGTGACCACATCGAAATGGTTGTCCGGGAACGGCAGCTTCTCGGCATCGGCCTGGACGAACTTGACGTTGTCGGCCACGCCCTTGTCCAGCAGACGGTCACGGCCGACCTTGAGCATCGAGGCGTTGATATCGGCAAGCACCACTTCGCCAGTCGGGCCGACGATGCGCGAGAACTGGCGTGCCAGGTCGCCAGTGCCGCCGGCGATATCCAGCACGCGATTGCCGTGGCGGACACCGGACAGCTCAATGGTGAAGCGCTTCCAGAGGCGATGCACGCCACCGGACATCAGGTCGTTCATCAGGTCGTATTTGGCGGCTACAGAATGGAATACCTCGGCCACCTTTTGCGCTTTTTCGCTCTCCGGTACGTTCTTGTAGCCGAAGTGGGTGGTGGCTTCTGCGTCACGCTCTTTGCGGGGATCGGTCATGTCACTGTCACCGGAAGAATGTGCTCGCATTCTAAACCTAAAAGCATCGTCGAGCGCCAAGCCGCGAGCGGCAAGTCAGCGCAGCCTACGGCTGACCGGAGGCAGGCTGGCAGCTGGGCAGCTGCTATAGTGCGCGCCTTTTTTTAGTAGCAGTCAGGAGTCGCCATGGCCCGCATCATCGTCGAGCGCAACCACAGCCTTGGCCGGGACGCCGCTCGTGTGAAGGCCGAGCAGCTGGCGGCGAAGCTGGAGCGCGATTTCGGCGTGCGCTGCGAGTGGCAAGGTGACGTACTGGAAGTGCGCCGCAGCGGCGCGGACGGCCGTATCGAGGTCGAGGAAGACCGTGTGCGCGTGTTGCTCAACCTCGGCCTGCTGATGTCGGCCATGAGCACCAGTGTTCAGGCGCAGATCGAGCGTGCGTTGGACAAGGCGCTGCAGGCCTGAGGTAGCGTAGGGTGGATGTCGCTTTTTACATCCACCGCTCTGCTGGGTTTGTACCAGTGTTGGTGGATCGGTGAAGCGTGATCCACCCTACGGCCCAGCCATTACAGCATCAGCTTGACCGGTGAGATGTCAGGGTCCCGGGACTTCCCAGCGGCGGCAAGTGCCTCGAGGTAATCCGCCCATATCTGCTCTTGATTGGTCGCCAACCGATAGAGGTAGTCCCAGCTGTACAGGCCGCTGTCATGGCCATCGCTAAAGGTAAGCTTCAACGCGTACTGTCCGGCCGGCTCGATGCCATCGAGTGCAACATTGATCTTGCCGGTCTGCAGGATTGGATTACCGTGGCCCTGAACTTCGGCAGACGGCGAGTGCACCCGCAAAAACTCCGCCGGCAGCACGTAGCGCTGCTCGGGTCCGTACTCCAGCTCCAGCGTTTTCGATGTCTTGTGTAGTTTGATCGCGGTGGGGATGCGCATCGAGTGCTCCAGACAAAGGCGCCGGGTCGCGTTTAGCGAGACCCGGCGCAATCGCTTGCGTTAGAGAATGTAGCGCGACAGGTCTTCATCCTCGGCCAGCTCACCGAGGTGGCTGTTGACGTAGGCTGTGTCGATGCGGATCGGCTCGCCGTTCTGCTGTCCGGCCAGGTCGCCGGCGCTGAACGAGACCTCTTCCAACAGCCGCTCGAGCAGCGTGTGCAAGCGTCGAGCGCCGATGTTCTCGGTCTTCTCGTTGACCTGCCAGGCGATCTCCGCCAAACGCTTGATACCGTCCGCGGCGAACTCGATCCCTAGTCCTTCGGTCTTCAGCAGCTCGCGGTATTGTTCGGTCAGCGAGGCGTGCGGTTCGGTGAGGATGCGCTCGAAGTCTTCCGGCGACAGCGCCTTGAGCTCGACGCGAATCGGCAGGCGACCCTGCAGCTCGGGCACCAGATCACTGGGCTTGGACAGGTGGAACGCGCCCGAGGCGATGAACAGGATATGGTCGGTTTTGACCATGCCCAGCTTGGTGTTGACCGTGCTGCCTTCGATCAGTGGCAGCAAGTCGCGCTGAACGCCTTCGCGGGAAACGTCGGCACCGCTGGTGTTGCCGCGTTTGGCGACCTTGTCGATCTCGTCGATGAAGACGATGCCGTGTTGCTCGACGGCTTCCAGGGCGCGGGCTTTGAGCTCTTCCTCATTGACCAGACGCGCGGCTTCTTCATCGCGGACCAGTTTGAGCGCGTCCTTGATCTTCAGCTTGCGACTCTTCGTCTTGCCTTTGCCCATATTGGAGAAGAGGCTCTGTAGCTGATTGGTCATTTCCTCCATGCCTGGCGGGGCCATGATCTCGACGCCGGCCGGGCTCTCGGCTACATCGATGTCGATTTCCTTGTCGTCCAGCTGGCCTTCTCGCAGGCGCTTGCGAAATAGCTGGCGCGTATTGGAATCGGTGCTCTGCGCGGGCTGATCTTCGTTAAAGCCAGCCGGCCGGGCCTGGGGCAGCAGCGCGTCGAGGATGCGATCTTCGGCAGCATCCTCGGCGCGATGACGCATCTTCACGACTTCCTGCTCACGCAGCATCTTCAGTGCGGCGTCGGCGAGGTCACGGATGATTGACTCGACGTCACGCCCGACATAACCGACCTCGGTGAACTTGGTCGCTTCAACCTTGATGAATGGCGCGTTGGCGAGCTTGGCCAGGCGCCGAGCGATCTCGGTCTTGCCCACGCCGGTGGGGCCGATCATCAGGATGTTTTTCGGGGTGACTTCCGGGCGCAGCTCGGCGGAGAGCTGCATCCGCCGCCAGCGGTTGCGCAGGGCAATGGCGACGGCACGCTTGGCGTCGTCCTGGCCGATGATATGGCGATTGAGTTCGTGGACGATCTCGCGGGGCGTCATGGACATGGTGCGGTACTCCGGGGCTCAAGGGCGATCAGATCGCGCTGTCGAGCTCCTCGATGGTGAGATTCTGGTTGGTGAAGACACAGATGGTGCCGGCAATGTTCAACGCGGTTTCGGTGATGTCTTGCGCGGACATGCTCTGATCACCTTTCTGCATCAGCGCCATTGCGGCGGCTTGGGCGAACCCGCCACCGGAGCCCATGGCGATCAGGTCGTTTTCCGGCTGCACCACATCGCCGTTGCCGGTGATGATCAGCGAGGCGTCTTTGTTGGCCACTGCCAGCATGGCTTCCAGGCGGCTCAGCGAACGGTCGGTCCGCCAGTCCTTGGCCAGTTCAACGGCGGCGCGCACAAGATGGCCCTGGTGTTTCTCCAGCTGACCTTCGAATCGCTCGAACAGAGTGAAGGCGTCAGCGGTGGCACCCGCGAAGCCCGCCAGGACCTGGCCGTGGTAGAGGCGCCGGACCTTCTTGGCGTTGCCTTTCATGACGGTATTGCCGAGGGAAACCTGGCCGTCGCCGCCCATGACGACTTTGCCGTTGCGGCGTACTGAAACGATGGTGGTCAAAGGAAAAATCTCCACGCAGCGGGGCGATGAATGCCCGAATGCGCTTGATATGGGGGACGCTGCCGCGCATTTCAACCGATGCGAGGGAATCACGTCCCGCCCCCCTTATGAGCCTGAAGAGCGGCGCGAGGCAGTTTGCCGTGCAGGCAGAGCTGAGCGCGATTGGGCGCCGAGCAACACGCGGCTGGCGGGGCGGCGCTATTGCAATGCGAAATCCAGCTGTCGCCAAGCCTCGTAGACGGCGACGGCTACGGTGTTTGACAGGTTCAGGCTGCGGCTGTCGGGCCGCATTGGCAAACGCAGGCGCTGCTCGTTGGGCAGTGCGTCGCGGATCTCCGGCGGCAAGCCGCGACTTTCCGGGCCGAACAGGAAGGCATCGCCGCGCTGGAATCTGACCTCATGAAACGGCTGCGAACCTTTGGTGGTGAAGGCAAACAGGCGAGGGTGACCGAGGCTTTCGAGGCAGCTGTGGAGGTCGGCGTGTCGCTTGAGCGGCGCATACTCGTGATAATCCAGCCCGGCGCGGCGCAGCCGCTTGTCATCCAGTTCGAAGCCCAAAGGCTCGATCAGATGCAGGCTGCAACCGGCATTGGCGCAGAGCCTGATAATGTTGCCGGTATTCGGCGGAATTTCCGGTTGAAAAAGGATTACATGAAACATGCGCGGCACCGACTCTGAAAACGACCGGCATTCTACTGCGGCAGGCGGCCCTGCGGCTGACGACCCGCTACCGCGCATTCGCCGGCGCTTTTTTGGCTCGCTGGTGCTGCTCGGGCTGTTGTTCGGCTCGTTTCTCGGCCACGTCTTTCGGCCGGGCCCGGTTGAGTTGTTGCGTATCGAGCCTGTCGCGAGGGGATTGCAGTTATGGTTCAGCCGCGAGCCGGAGCTCTACAGCCAGGATGTCGATGGCGCGGTCGGAATGCTCTTCCAGTCCAAGGGCAATGCAGATGCCGGGCGTGTGGAAATCGAGGGCGGCAGTGCGGGGTGGCGCGTGCAATCAACCGAGAAGGGGTTGTTGCTGCATTTCGTGGCGACCCGACCGCTGATAGCCAGCTGGTCGGGTGAAAAAACCGATGGCGAGTGGCGCTTGCTGATCGAGGTCAAGCCTCGCTGAAGCGAACCTGCCTACCCGCCGTTGCCGACTCAGGCTTCGTCTCCCTCGTCCTCGTCAGCGCTGTCCCCGCCCATGCCCAGTTCCTTGATCTTGCGCGTCAGCGTATTTCGGCCCCAGCCCAGCAGCAGGGCCGCATCGCGGCGCCGACCGGCGGTGTGCTTGAGCGCGGTCTCGATCATGATGCGCTCGAATGCCGGTACCGCCTCGTCGAGCAGATTCGACTGGCCGCGAGCCAGCGCCAGGTCCGCCCAATGGCGCAGCGCCTGCTCCCAGTTGTTCGATGGCATGGCATCGGCCGGCTGATTGAGCAGCTCCGGGGGCAGGTCGTCGACATGCACCTCCCGCCCGGACGCCATTACTGTGATCCAGCGGCAGGTATTTTCCAGTTGGCGAACGTTGCCTGGCCACGGCAGATTCTGCAGGTATTCCTCGGTTTCCGGCTTGAGCAGCTTGGTTTCGACTGCCAGCTCGGTAGCGGCACTGGCGAGGAAGTGTGAGGCCAGCGTCGGGATGTCTTCGCGGCGGTCGGACAGCCGCGGGATATGGATGCGAATGACGTTCAGTCGATGGAACAGGTCTTCGCGAAATTTACCGGCCTGGACCAGGGTTTCCAGGTCCTGGTGGGTCGCGGCAATGATGCGCACATCGACTTTGACCGGTGTATGGCCGCCGACTCGATAGAACTCGCCGTCAGCCAGTACGCGCAAGAGTCGGGTCTGGGTGTCGGCGGGCATGTCGCCGATTTCGTCGAGGAACAGGGTGCCGCCATCGGCCTGCTCGAAGCGGCCGCGGCGCTGGTTGGCGGCGCCGGTGAAGGCGCCTTTTTCGTGACCGAACAGCTCCGACTCCATCAGATCCTTGGGAATCGCGGCCATGTTCAGCGCGATAAACGGGGAGGCCGAACGCGGGCTGTGCCGGTGCAGGGCGTGAGCGACCAGTTCTTTACCGGTGCCGGACTCGCCATTGATCAGGACCGTGATGTTGGAGTGCGAGAGGCGCCCAATCGCGCGGAACACCTCCTGCATTGCCGGCGCTTCGCCGATGATTTCTGTCGTTTGGCGCTGGTCGGCAGGCGCTTTGAGCCCTTGTTGTTCTTTCGCGTGCTGATTGGCGCGCTTGACCAGGGACACAGCCTCATCGACGTCGAAGGGCTTGGGCAGGTATTCAAACGCACCGCCCTGGTAGGAAGCCACCGCGCTGTCGAGGTCCGAGTGCGCGGTCATGATGATCACCGGCAGGCGCGGATAGAGATCACGGATCTGTGCCAGCATGTCGAGACCGCTGACACCGGGCATGCGGATGTCGGAAATGATCACGTCCGGCTGCTGCCGCGCGAGCTTCGCCAGTACGCCATCGGCACTGTCGAAGCTTTGAGTCGTCATGCCCTCCTGCTGCAGGGCTTTCTCCAAAACCCAACGGATGGAGCGGTCATCGTCGACAATCCAGACAGTTTCGCTGCGGCTCATGCGGTTGGTGCTCCTTGTTCCAGCGGCAGGAAGATCGAGAAGGCGGTATGCCCGGGATGGCTTTCGCATTCGATCAGACCCTGGTGCTGACTGATGATGTTCTGGGTAATGGCCAAGCCGAGCCCGGTGCCGTCTGGGCGACCGCTGACCATTGGGTAGAAAAGGGTGTTCTGGAGCTCGGCAGGGATGCCTGGCCCGTTGTCGATGATTTCGATCCGCGCCACGAGGCGATGGCGAATGTGGCCGATGGTGAATTGGCGCAGCGAACGAGTGCGTAGGGTCAACCGGCCCAGGCCCAATTCGGATTGCCCGGCGAGCGCCTGCATGGCATTGCGCATGATATTGAGCACGGCCTGAATCATCTGTGCGCGGTCCATCAGGACCTCGGGAATGCTTGGGTCGTAGTCGCGCACCAAAATGAGGCTGCCCTGGCACTCGGCTTCTATCAGGCTGGCGACATGCTCGAGAACCTCGTGAATGTTGGTCATCGCCAGCGAGGGGAGCTTGTTCGAACCGAGCATGCGGTCCACCAGGTTTCGCAGGCGGTCAGCCTCTTCGATGATGACCTCGGTGTAGTCCTTGAGGTGCTCCTCGGGCAACTCGCGAGCCAGCAGCTGAGCGGCACCGCGTATGCCACCGAGCGGATTCTTGATCTCATGGGCGAGGCCGCGAACCAGCATCTTGGTGGTTTCCTGCTTTGACAGCTGTGCCTCTTCCTTGGTGATGCGCAGCAGTCGGTCACGCGGTAGGACCTCCAGCAGCAGCATGGTCTCCTGCTTTGTTAGTACCGGCGTCACCGCGTAGTCCACGGTTAGCGTCTGTCCGCTGGCGGAGGTCAGCGTCGCTTCGCGCTTGGTGAAGGGGTGCGCTTCTTCCACAGCCAGCCGCAACGCAGCCAGGGCCTCGGAGGATTCAGTAAAGAGCTCGCTGATGAATTGCCCGTGACTGCGCTGGCCGCTGACTGCCAGCAGCATCTCGGCAGCCGGGTTCATATATTCCAGGCGCAACCGCGAATTCAGCAAAAGGGTGGCGGTGGTGAGATTCTCGATCAGCAGGCGCTGTAGGGCTTCGTTGATCATGGCAGTCTGCATCCGGGGTGTGAGTCAGGAAATGCAAGAAGCAAACCAATGCGCTCCTTTTCGGCGCGGCACCGCTGGCACTGGCGCTCCAGCGCGGGGCATCGATCGAGAAGGGCGACGCTAAACCAGATGGCTGAATCAGTGCACCGGTAAGGTGCATAGAGTGGTCACAGAAAGGGCACGAATGGAATATCTTTCTTTTCCTTGGGCTTATCCTTCAGCGGACACTCCGGGCGGACACCGTAATCCGCCTTCCTGCATGGGTTGACCATTCGGCGTTGCGCAAGAGAGGTGCGCATCATGTGGAACGCGCGTGGCTCGCTGGACTGTACGCTTTCGCCCTGACTGTCGATCACTTCGACCACCAGCTGGTGGCTGCCTCGGTCGATATTCTGCAAAGTCAGAACAGGCCTCTCACCGGGTGCGCTTGCGGGCGCACCGTCGAGTAGCAAACGATACTGATGGCCCGGATGAAGAGGCGGCTGACTGGTTACGCTGACTGCCAGCTCGCCGGCGTTGTTGCGGATGGTGGCGTCGGGAGCTGGTTGCACGATATCGAGCAAGATATAGCTGGGCGCGGTGGCTTTGAGGACCTTAACCGCTTGCTTCGGGGGTGGTAGGGGCTGGGCGGCCATCGTATTGGCGGGTTTGGTCTCTACCTGTTCGACCGCACGACCGTCGGGGCGGTCGGTAAAGACCCGATTGCCTTCGGCGTCGATATAGCTGTAGATCGCCGCGCTCGCAGGTAGCGTACACGCCAGTAACAGTCCGACCAGTCCAAACCGCGAGAGGCGCATCATCGACGCGCAGGGCTGGAGGTGTGGACGCGCTGCACGGTGAATTGCTCTTCGGCTTGTTGCACGACCTGCCCACCGCTGAGCACCTGGACTTCCAGCAGATGAGTTCCGCGATCCACGTTTACCAGCTGAAGTGCGGTCGTGCTGCTAGGTTCTGCCTGGGGAACGCCATCGAGCAGGAAGCGGATCTGGTGTCCTTGCTTTAGCGGCGGATCGAGCTGGGCGTTGACGACAAAGGTGCCGCTGTTGGCGCGCAACGCCTGCTCATCCGGGATGCCGCCAATCGCGAGGCTTCGATAGGGCTGCTGTTGACCCTCGCTGCTTTGCTCGTTGGCTAGCGGCGGCGGGGCGTCGGGCGTCTTGATGTTCACGGTGTTGGCGGGTGGGAGATCGACAGCGTTTGCCTCGACGCCTTCCGGAGGTTGATTGGTGAAGACGGTGTTGCCCTTGTCGTCAGTGTATTTGTAGATCTGCGCCATGGCGGGAGCCATGAGGACGAGTAGCAGGCTGAACAATGCAATGCGCATGGGAAGCTCCGCGGTAGGGATGACTGGAAGCCTTGCACCGCGCAGGCGGCTAGGCAAGTGTGACCGTTGGGATTTGAGATCAACGCCACTTCGGTCGCTTGTCGCAACGTCGGTATCACTGGCTAGTGACATCGCAGAAACGAAAAAGCCTCCCGAAGGAGGCCTTTTCTGTCACGCGGACTGGCTTAGACGCTGTAGTACAGGTCGTATTCCAGCGGGTGAACGAAGGTACGGACCTTAATTTCTTCCTCGCTCTTCAGCTCGAGGTAGGCATCGATGAAGTCATCGGAGAACACGCCGCCCTTGGTCAGGAACGCACGGCCCTTGTCGAGTTCTTCCAGGGCTTCCTTCAGGCTGCCGCAAACCTGCGGGATCAGCTTGCCTTCTTCCGGCGGCAGATCGTAGAGGTTCTTGTCAGCGGCATCGCCAGGGTGAATCTTGTTCTGGATGCCGTCCAGGCCAGCCATCAGCAGTGCGGCGAAGCACAGGTAAGGGTTGGCAGCCGGATCCGGGAAGCGCGCTTCGATGCGGCGGGCTTTCGGGCTGGAAACGTAAGGAATACGGATCGAGGCGGAGCGGTTACGAGCCGAATAGGCCAGCATGACCGGTGCTTCGAAGCCCGGAACCAGGCGCTTGTACGAGTTGGTCGACGGGTTGGTGAAGCCGTTCAGAGCCTTGCCATGCTTGATGATGCCGCCGATGAAGTACAGAGCGGTCTCGGACAGGCCGGCATAGCCTTCACCTGCGAAGGTGTTCTTGCCGTCTTTGGAGATCGACATGTGCACGTGCATGCCCGATCCGTTGTCGCCATACAGCGGCTTCGGCATGAAGGTGGCGGTCTTGCCGTAGACATCAGCCACGTTGTGCACGCAGTACTTCAGGGTCTGAACTTCGTCAGCCTTGTTGACCAGCGTGTTGAACTTGACGCCGATTTCGTTCTGACCAGCGGTCGCCACTTCGTGGTGATGCACTTCGACGACCAGACCCATCTCTTCCATGGCGTTGCACATGGCAGTACGGATTTCGTGGTCGTGGTCGCACGGCGGAACCGGGAAGTAGCCACCTTTCACGGCCGGACGATGGCCCTTGTTGCCGCCTTCGACGTCCTGGTCGGTCATCCAGGAACCCTGTTCAGAGTAGATCTTGAACATGGAGCCGGAGATGTCGGACTTGAATTTGACTTGGTCGAAGATGAAGAACTCAGGCTCCGGGCCAACGAATACAGTGTCGCCGATACCGGTGGACTTGAGGAACTCCTCGGCGCGCTTGGCGATGGAGCGCGGGTCGCGGTCGTAGCCCTGCATGGTGCTCGGCTCGACGATGTCGCAGACCAGAATCAGGGTCGGCTCTTCGGTGAACGGATCCAGTACGGCAGTTTCATCGACCGGCATCAGGATCATGTCGGAAGCTTCGATGCCCTTCCAGCCATGGATGGACGAGCCGTCGAACATCTTGCCGTGCTCGAAGAAGTCTTCATCGTGGGCGTCGCGCGCCGGAACGGTCACATGATGCTGCTTGCCCTTGGTATCGGTGAAGCGCAGATCAATCCACTTCACATCGTAATCTTTGATCAGTTGAAGCGACTTCGACATGGTGCTCTCCAAGTGGTGGAAGCGTTGACAGATATGCTTCCGGAATCTAGGGGGTGAAGCCGAGCGGGCGATACTCCGTCAAGGCGACCTGCCTCACAAGGGAGCAAATTGCATGCCAGTGCTCCGAGATGGTTCCGGGTGGGCTTGCAAGGGCCGTTTGACGTGCTTGTTGCCATTTGTCGGCCCTGCGCCCCGGTGTTTGTGCGCTAAATCGGTGCAGCTAAGTGCGGCTGTGTTCCATTTAGGTGCAAAGTCAGGCGATCCGATAAAACTGACTAAAGGTTGATCAAATTCCGATATACTCCGCCCCCCTCTTTTCACGCCATGCTGGCGCTGCGCTGTTTTCCATGAAGCTGATCGTCAAGGTTTTCCCCGAAATCACCATCAAGAGCCCGCCGGTACGCAAGGGCTTCATTCGTCAATTGGCGAAGAACATCCGTACCGTGCTGCGCGACCTCGATCCCGAATTGCGGGTGGAAGGGGTGTGGGACAACGTTGAGGTGGAAACTGCGCTCAGCGACGCGAAAACCCTGCAGCAGATGATCGAGCGCCTGCGTTGCACGCCGGGCATCGCGCATTGCCTGGAGGTACATGAGTACCCGCTGGGCGATCTGGACGACATCCTCGCCAAGTGCAAGGCGCACTATGCTGACCGTCTGCCGGGCAAGATCTTCGCCGTGCGCTGCAAGCGAGCTGGCACGCACCCATTCAGCTCGATGGATGTGGAGCGATATGTTGGCAGCGAGCTTCGCCAACAGTGCGACGCTGCGGGCATCTCGCTCAAAAAACCGGAAGTCGAAGTGCGGATGGAAATCCGCGACCAGCGCCTGTTTGTCGTGCATGCGCAGCATGACGGCATTGGCGGCTACCCGCTGGGCGCACTTGAGCAAACGCTGGTGCTGATGTCCGGCGGTTTCGATTCCACCGTAGCGGCCTATCAGATGATGCGCCGCGGGCTGATGACTCATTTCTGCTTCTTCAATCTGGGTGGCCGCGCCCATGAGCTGGGTGTCATGGAAGTTGCCCACTATTTATGGAAGAAGTACGGCAGTTCGCATCGGGTACTGTTTATCAGTGTGCCCTTCGAGGAAGTCGTCGGTGAGATCCTTGAGAAAGTCGACGATAGCCAAATGGGCGTCGTGCTCAAGCGTATGATGCTGCGGGTGTCGACCCAGATTGCTGAGCGGCTGCACATCGACGCCCTGGTCACTGGCGAGGCCATTTCCCAGGTTTCCAGCCAGACTCTGCCGAACTTGTCGGTGATCGATTCCGCCACTGACATGTTGGTGCTGCGGCCGCTGATCGCCAGTCACAAGCAGGACATCATCGACACCGCCTTTGAGATAGGCACCGCCGAGTTCGCCAAGAACATGCCCGAGTATTGTGGCGTGATTTCGAAGAACCCGACGACTAAGGCCAAGCGCTACCGCATCGAACATGAAGAAAAACAGTTCGACATGGCGGTGCTCGAGCGAGCCATGGCGAACACGCGCCAGGTGGCCATTGATCGAGTGATCGACGAGCTGGGCCAGGATTTGCAAGTTGAAGAAGTCATCGAGGCGAGCGCCGGGCAGGTAGTGCTAGACATCCGCCACCCTGACCTCGCCGAGGACGAACCTCTGCAACTGCAGGGCATCGAAGTGCATACGCTGCCGTTCTATGCGCTGAACAACCGCTTCAAGGAGCTGGATGAGAACCGCCAGTACCTGCTGTATTGCGATAAAGGTGTCATGAGCCGCCTGCATGCTCATCATTTGTTGAGCGAGGGGCATGTCAATGTGCGCGTTTATCGTCCGAGCTAAACAGCCCGGCCTGCTGGGCGGCAGTATCCGCCACCGCCCTCCCGACCCGCTTCGCGGCTGAATTGCTGCGACACGTCGAAACGAACCTTCATCTTCATCCAATTTTCGCGTTAGGCCGCTCGATGCACTTGCCGAGCAGCCCGACCCAACTACGAGACCACTACTGTGATCGATAATCTACGTAACATCGCCATCATTGCTCACGTTGACCATGGCAAAACTACCCTGGTCGACAAGCTCCTGCGTCAGTCCGGCACTCTGGAGCGCGGCGAGCTCAACGACGAGCGCGTGATGGACTCCAACGACCAGGAAAAAGAGCGCGGCATCACCATCCTGGCCAAGAACACCGCTATCAAGTGGAACGACTACCGCATCAACATCGTCGACACCCCCGGCCACGCTGACTTCGGCGGTGAAGTCGAGCGCGTGATGTCGATGGTCGACTCCGTACTGCTGCTGGTCGATGCTCAAGACGGCCCGATGCCGCAAACCCGCTTCGTGACCAAGAAGGCCTTCGAAGCCGGCCTGCGCCCGATCGTCGTGATCAACAAGGTCGACCGTCCGGGCGCGCGTCCTGACTGGGTTCTGGACCAGATCTTCGACCTGTTCGACAACCTCGGCGCCACCGAAGAGCAGCTGGACTTCCAGGTTGTCTACGCCTCGGCCCTGAACGGCATCGCCGGTCTGGATCACACCGACATGGCCGAAGACATGACCCCGTTGTACCAGGCGATTGTTGACCACGTACCCGCTCCGAAGGTCGACATCGACGGCCCGTTCCAGATGCAGATTTCAGCTCTGGACTACAACAGCTTCCTCGGCATTATCGGCGTAGGCCGTATCGCCCGTGGTCGCGTCAAGCCCAACACTCCCGTCACTGCCATCGACATGCATGGCAAGAAGCGTAACGGCCGTATCCTCAAGCTCATGGGTCACCACGGTCTGCACCGTGTTGACGTCGAAGAAGCTACTGCCGGCGACATCGTCTGCATCAGCGGTATGGACGAACTGTTCATCTCCGACACCCTGTGCGACCAGAATAATGTCGAAGCAATGAAGCCGCTGACCGTTGACGAGCCGACCGTTTCCATGACCTTCCAGGTCAATGACTCGCCGTTCTGCGGGAAGGAAGGTAAGTTCGTCACCAGCCGTAACATCAAGGACCGTCTGGACAAAGAGCTGCTGTACAACGTGGCGCTGCGCGTTGAAGAAGGCGACTCGGCTGACAAGTTCAAGGTTTCCGGCCGTGGTGAGCTGCACCTGTCGGTACTGATCGAGAACATGCGCCGCGAAGGCTTCGAGATGGGCGTAGGCCGTCCTGAAGTGATCATCCGTGAAGTCGACGGCGCCAAGCACGAGCCGTTCGAGAACGTCACCATCGACATCCCTGAAGAAGCGCAGGGCAAGGTCATGGAAGAAATGGGCCTGCGTAAGGGCGACCTGAGCAACATGGTGCCGGATGGCAAAGGCCGTGTTCGCCTGGAATACAACATCCCGGCCCGTGGTCTGATAGGTTTCCGTAACCAGTTCCTGACCATCACTAACGGCGCCGGCATCCTGACCTCGATCTTCGACCGTTACGACGTGATGAAGTCCGGCCACATGTCCGGCCGCCAGAACGGCGTACTGGTATCGATCGATACCGGTAAAGCGCTGACCTACTCCCTGGAAACCCTGCAAGCGCGCGGCAAGCTGTTCGTCGAGCACGGCCAGGAAATCTACAACGGTCAGATCGTCGGCCTGAACAGCCGCGACAACGACATGGGCGTTAACCCAACCAAGGGCAAGAAGCTCGACAACATGCGTGCTTCGGGCAAAGACGAAACCATCGCCCTGGTTCCGCCAGTCCGCTTCACCCTGGAACAGGCTCTGGAATTCATCCAGGACGACGAGCTGTGCGAAGTGACCCCGAAGTCGATTCGTCTTCGCAAGAAGATCCTCGACGAAGGCGAGCGCAACCGCGCTGCGAAGAAAGCCAAGGCTTGATTCTCGCGTAGCTGCAGCAACGAAAAGGCGCCTTCGGGCGCCTTTTTTATTTAACGTCCCGCGCTTTTGGATAACCTGCTGCGAGTCCAAGTGTTGCTAACAACCAGCCACGGTTGATAGCACTGCAGAGCCTCAAGAAATTTCTCATCGGCATCGGCATCGGCATCGGCATCAGCATCGGCGTCGGTGTGGCATCGTCCGCACGCGTATCTATTCCTGGCGGCAGCTCTCAGCTAAAACGCCGCTCTGCCTCAGCGCTGGTACTACTCAACAGCCTTTCAGCCTCAAACACCTCTATTGAGCCACCGCCGCAGGGTAGGTCAGGGCACTCGTGTGCTTGCTGCGCGTGTTTCGGTGATGCCGTTGCGTTCGAGCCGGTAGGCACTGATGGACTCGTAGACGGCCTTGCGCAACCGGTTGATGCCGCCAATCGGACGATGGTCGGGCAACGCATGCCACGGGTTGAACGAGAGATTGTCGCAGTTGAGGTTCTGCTCGGGGCTGTCGAAGTCCTGCGCCGGCAGGCGAATGTCAGCCACCGTCTCGAATGGCGAGATTGCCTCGTCCCACTCGATGCTGGTGTCTTCGATGGGCATGTAATGCTCAGGATTTTGGCGCTGCACCTGCAGTTCAAAACAGGCCGGCACGCGATCCAGTGAGAGCTGCTGATAGAGCGCTCGGCGCAAGAAGTTAGGCAGGTCGCGGTTCTGTTCCGGCAGCTCGTAGGCTGGGCAGCGCTCGGGCGTTGGGATGACGCGGTACTTTATGTTGTGAGAACCGAGTTTGTACGGCGCAACTGAGCTGTAGGTGGTGGCTACCGGTGTTTGCGGAGCAGGCGCTAGGGTCTGCAGCGCAATGAGCAGGTGGCGCAGCTCCCAGCTGCGCGGATCCAGACTTGGGAAGAACGCTAAGACCTTCTGGCCCTGAGCCTGGGCGGCAAAATTGCTGCGGTATTCAGCGACGTCTCGGACGAAGAACACCGGATGGTTGAACATCACGAAGTCTTGCTCGCCAGCGTGGCGCGGGTCACGCGTGATCTTTTCGCCCGGCACGTCGAGCAGCTTGATCGCCATGCCGCGCGCATCCTTGATGCGGTCGAATTGAGGGTACGCATTGCCGTTGGACAACCGCACCCAGGCGTTCCAGGTCTTGCCCGGTTCGTTGAATACGCCATGGCGCAGCGCCGGTTCGAGGTCGTTCCGCACGCTGACCTCGGCACGCACGCAGCCATGTGCCTTGGCATGTGCATCGCGCAGCACACGGGTGTTCTCGCTGTGCTGTTCGACTACCGCGATGGCATCGGCGATGATCGCCTGTGTATCGGCCGCTTCGGTCGGGGCAATTACCTCTTCGGTCGAAACGGGCCCGCGATGGGTGAGTTGAAAATAGATGGCGGTTACGGCCCATCCAGCCAAGCCGCCTGCGGTGACGGTAAGCAACAGCCAGCCCAGCAGGCGACCGATCCCGAGCCAGAGTCTTGTAAGCATGTGGCAATTCCTTATGCGGATTTTCGCTTCAGAGGCAGCTGGGGCCGTGCTTGTGGGGCCGAGTCGGTAGTTCTTCGAGGCGCGGTTCGAATCCCGGATCGCCCAGCACTTTGAGGTACTCGACCAACGCCCAGCGCTCGTGCGGCTCCAACGCCCGGCCTATCACGCCATTGCCGCGGCAGCCTGCACGAAACTCATGCCCGCGGTTGCTGTTGCCGGTGATCGAGGTATCCAGCAGAAAACCGCCATCGAAGCGCTCGGTGCGGATTCCGACGTGGTTGGGGTCGTATTCCCGGCTGCCAACCCAGAAACGCTGTGGCCGTTCGGCTACTGGAGACAGCAGGTGGAACAGGCTCGGCACCGAACCGTTGTGTAGGAAGGGTGGCGTGGCCCAGATGCCGTCTACCGGGCGAGCCTTGTAGCCGCGCAATTCCTGCACGCCGATCGGCAGGCCAAAGCCGTCGAATTGGGCGCGTTCAGCCTGGCTGATACCCGCATCCCGATAGGCGCGGTCTTCGACGTAGGCTGTGATGTAGGCCAGTCCCTTGGCGCTGGACACCTTGCTCAGATCCAGCGGGCCCGATGACTTTCCATACAGGCGCACGTCCAGACTATCCAGCTCATTCTGCGTCCAGCCCAATCGGGTCAGATCGAAACGATGATCAGCGATATTGTCAGCAGTGGTCGGGTCGGTGCCGACCACAGAGGTTGGGATTACTGCCATGCGCCATTCGGGGTCTCGTTCCGGGGCATAGCGTTTGCTCTCCGGCTTCGGTTTGGCGTCGTGGCAATGCGCGCAGTTCTCACGATAAAGCGCCCGGCCGCGGCTGGCTTGTTGCATATCGATCTTGCCCAGAATGTGTTCTGGCCAACGGGGTGGAACCAGACGCATCAGCGTGTTTTCCAGCGTGTGCAGATCACGCACGCGGACCCCGGACGCGTAGCGCTCGCTTTCCGGTAATGACTGTCCATTTTCATGCAGCAGTTGCAGCTTCGCCCCGACGCCAAGCGCCTCGCCGATGTTGCGCGCCATTGGCTGCATGGCCGAGCCGTTCCACTGCACCCAGTCGAATTTCCATATATCCCAGAGGTGCGGATAGCTCACGGGCGCATTGGCGACGCGATAGTTGGCCGGGTCCAGCGCATCACCAAAAGCAGTATTTGCAATGCGGCCGAAGGCGTCGGTCCGGCCGAAGCCCTCTTCGGTAGGGTAGAGGTCGCGGTGCCAATCGTTGTAGGCCGTACCCAGCAGGCGGTCTAGTACCTGCTTGAAGTCACTGCGCAGCTGAGCTCGGGCCCGCTCGTCGTGCTCGCCGAGTACCGTGTGGGCGAAGCGGCTGAACTTGAATGGGTTGTAATAGGTGAAGGCCATGCTCATGCCGAGCGTTTGGCCGAATGACCCGCCGCGCAAGGTCGGCACTGTTGAGGCCAGCGAGTGCATCGCAGAACCGCCGTCGATGCGAACTGCCTGTCCTTCGTAATGCAGCTCACCGGTGTGGCAGGCCGCGCAGGTCACATCCAAGTAGGTTCGCCCGCTCTCGTCATCTTCGTGGCGGGCAAAGCCCACGGGCAGGTTGCCGGGATTTGCCGAGGTGGCCGTTTGTGCGGGATCGACCAGAAATCCGAAGCGGGCGAGGTAGTCGGGCGTGGCGAATTTGTTCTGGCTGAAGGGCAGCTCCAGCGCGACGAACCAATCGTATTCCAACCCTTTAACCTGCGTGCCTTGAGGCGTGTAGTAATAGGTTTGCCGATCGGCCTCGCTCCACTGGTCGAGGTAACGAAGCGCCTTGGGCGCCTCATAGTCAGGCAGGTTGGGATAAGCCACAAAATACAACCCAACCGCGACCACCAGCGCGGCCAACAACAAGACAGCCCCCAGGGCTCGGCGCAGCAATCGCATCGGTACATCCTTGTAGCGGTAATTACGATGCGGCTTTATGGCAGGGTTGATGGATGATGGCAATATGCCTGTCAAATATTAACTGATCAAGCCGCCGACGGACGGCTTGGTTGGTGCTGCTTGAACTCATGGCTATCTTAATCCGATACCGTCGGAGGTCTGACTAACCTTAGATCTATCGATACGGAGCCAAGCTTGATATGCGTCTTTACGCGGTCATCGATTATTTGCAGATATCTAAGTCGTTGCAGCTAATCCAAGCGGTGATTACCTTTTCTTTCGCGGTGACATATTTGATCTTGTACCAAAAAGAATTGCTTTCAGTCTCGGTAAAGTCCGTTAATATGACTTTGTCACCAGTCACTAGATACATCGTTGTCGCTTGATCAAAGCTTGGCGCTTTGTACAGTGTCGCTTTAGGAGATGTGACGACTGTTGATAATGGCACACGCTGATTATGGTTTGAATCATTGGTGACGAGTAGGTGCTCCACTTTATCTTCCTGTAAATGAATCGTTCTCTCTATGTAATCACATCCGACGCAGCTGTCTGTGAACTTAAGAACTGGGTTGCCGCTTTCTATCGCATAAATATCTTCGTGCCATTTTGCTCCGCTTCGATAGCTGCTAATTATGTGGCTGTCCTTCACTGTATAGTTGCAAATCTGCTTTGAAAAAGCTTTAAATTTGACAAAAGAGCTTCGAGTTGAGTCGTATCGGTATATTGCCGAGCAGGTGTTAACACTGCCTTCTTCGGCATGGGTCAAAATTAATTCTGGGATTCCATCTCCTGTTAGGTCTTCCAGTGAGGCATCCGAGTAACCATTTGCTATCGACTCCTGCGCGCCCTTCGGAAAACCAATACGGTCGCAATCTTCCTGATTGCATATTTTCGCCGGCAATGAGGGTGAGTCAGTCAGAACGAGCTTCAGCGCGCCGTTAGATAACTTAGCTGTTTCAGCTTCGTCTGCAGCCAAGTAGCTGGCTGTAGACATAGTTAAGATGATTTGTACAACGCCTAAGCAAAAGATACTTTTCCAGAAGCGTCTAGGATGTAAAACTAGATTCATTATTCAAGTCTCCATTCTTTTTTGATCGCTTCAAATATCTCTTTGCGCTCAGCTAATCCATTATCGCCACCGTTAACGGCTAAAGTGACAATTCCGACGTTGTCCTTTTCATGCTCGATTAATATATTGATATCGCCTCTCGCATTATGCTTTTTGTGTACGCCACCGTTGTTTCTCCAGAACCAACACGATGCGTCGATAGCGTTGTACATGTCAGAAGCGATTAGGTTGGGAGCTGATATGAAGTCTATACCTCTGTCCTTGGAGTAATTGACGTAGTTCTTTTTCCACGTGAGCTGGAGTAACCCTTTTCCTTTATATTTGGGCCCGTCTCCAAATGTAGTATTCCCGTTGGCTTCTGCATCCCTGTGTCTTCCCGGGTTGTATCCTTCTCCTGACGCAAACTCAATTGTTGTTTCAAAATGGGCCGACTCATGGAAGCACTGTGCCAAGAAGTGAGCTTTTTGATAACCCGTAATGATCCCGTGCCTTATCAGGGCGGCATTCAAAAGATTCACGAACTCTTTTTTATCGAAATCGTAGATGGCAGGGTAGCTCTCACGGAACATTGTGATAAATCGTTGGGATCCACCACGCCCTGTAAACCAGGCCCCGGGCTTGCTTAACATCTTCTCAAGGAAGGGAACGGTTATCTCCTCCGTTTTGGGCGAAGAAAAGCCGCTGGAAAGCCCAAGCGCGTTGATGTGCCAAGCCTTACCATCCCTACCGATCCCGTGTTTGTCGGCGAGATCTCTCCACCAGCTTAGCTTCTCGATTCGCTGCTTTTCCGTTTGCCAGATCAGATTCGGCGTTCCAGGTTCTTCCTCCAGTAACGGATCAAGCTCATCCCATTTACTTTTTTCCCAGAACCATTCGCTTTCATATCTGGTGCCCAACTGACCGAGCAGCTGCGCCTGCCAAGGTTTGGCTAGGGCAGCACGGATTTCCCGGCTGCTCAGTTTGCCGGTTTTATCTGTATCGATGATGTCATGCAACCGGGCGAGCGTCAGGATGGGGCCACCGTCTGCCTTGTTGATCTGAGCGCGGTAGTTTTGCTGTTGTTCCGCGCTCAGCAAGCCTCTGGCATTGAAGGCGTAGGCGAGTTTTTCGACGGGCGTTCCGGTTTCCTCGATGCATTGGAAGCCCTCCCACTCCCATGGGCTATGGCGGGTGGTAATCAACTGCTGTTCGGCGAGCCAGCCGTCGATGGGGTTGCCGTTAGCGTCGGCGAACAGACCGTCCAGCCGCCACCAGTACATGGTGTTGTCAGTGCCATCCTTGACCTGGATTTTTCTCGAAGCGGGGAGCCCATCCATCAGTGACTGCGGAATGATCAGGTCGACGCCGATCTGCTTGCCATCGTCGTCCAATTTGGGTGGGTTCTCGCCATTGATGTCGTCTCGGTGCGCGATCAGCTTGCTAGCGCCTTTGTAGACCCTGAGGAGTGTTTTCTGGTCATCAGGTAATCGGCTGGCCCAGGCGCGGCTTTGGGCGATGAAAGCGGGCACATCGTCGCAGCTGAACAGTTCGACATGGACCATGTGCTGAGCAGCGCTGTTGTGGTTCTGATACAGGCCTGGATGGCCAATCAATTCACCGGCCTTGATCGGCAACCCGTTCTCCAGGACAACGACTTTTCCGTATTCCGCAGGCTCGCTCAGCGGTTTGAGCAAACTGGTGAATACATAACCGGGCAGTTGCCCCTCATCGTCTGCTGCCAAGGCGGGGTGTGCCGTCCCGCTGACGATGTTGACCAGCTTGCTAAATTCACCTTCTGCCGTGCCGATGGTGATCTCGGCGCCCTTGGATAGCTGGGACAGCCGGGTGGTGTTCTTGCTCGGACCTGCGCGTACGCCCAGGCCGTCGCTCTCAGTGTTCACGATATATCGCTTGGCTTCCCAGAAGGCGGGACGCTGCAGGTCCGGTTGCGCTTGGTAGCCTGCCCAATCTTGCAGATGCATGTACAGGCTATAGAGATTCAGACTTGGAGGAGTCTGCCCTTCGGTGACGGAGCCATCAGCATTGCGCAGCGGTGGCGGCTGAAGCTTATGCTTCACCAGGACGAACCCAGTAGAGAAGGGCGCGCGTTTGATCCTAGGGATTTCGTCGGTGAACTCGCTGACCGGGTAGCGCTCGTCGATACGGTAGGCAATCACCTCGCCGTCGGCCATACAGCGCACGCTAGACTGATCGAAAAATGCCGCCGTGCCCTCGTCGAAATGCACACCACCATGCCACAAACCATTCTCACCGGTCGGGTAGTGGCCGCCCTTCGCATTGGCCATGTGGGTCAGGAGCTGCAAGGGATTACTGTTCGGCTCCTTGCTCGGGAAGGGAAGCGCCCAGTTGATCGGTCTGCTTTCGGCCATGTTCGATACGTCCTGTTCATAGGGCTGCCGCTAGGCAAGCCTGTCCTTGTCTTAGCCGGAAAAATTGAGTGAGCGCTTGCGCCGATGGGGTTCTGCAGGCTGGGCTCCGGGCTGCGCCTGCTCCAACAAACTCCCCGCCTTGTCGCTATCCGCCTCGCCCGGCAGCACTGGCGGTTGGATCTTGATGCCCGATCCCTTACCCGGCGCACCGCCAGCGTTGATCTTCACCAGCGGGCCAGAGACTGTGATGCCGCCCGGATCAAGCTTGATGAAGCTACCGCCGGCCTTGAGGGTCAGTTCGATTCCCGCTTCGATAACCATTTTCTGGCCGGCCTTGAGGTGTATTTCGCGGCCGGCTTTGGTCAGTTGAGCAGTGCCGAGCTTGATGTGCTGGCTCTGGCCGACGGTGAGATGGTCGTCGGGTTTGACTTCTACCTTGCGGTCGCCGCTGACGGTCAGGTGTTCTTCGGCGCGGAATTCGCTGTAGCTGTTGGCCTCAACGGTGTCGTGGCGTTCGTTGCCGACGCGGATCTTCTGGTCATGCTCGATGTTTTCGTCCCAGTCCCGCTGGGCGTGGATGTATATCTGCTCGGCGCCTTTGCGATCCTCGATGCGTAGTTCGTTGTAGCCGCCCCCGCCGGGGCTCGACAGTGTCTTGAAGACGCTGCGGGTCTTGTCTGCCGGCAAGTCGTAGGGGACCTGATGTTCGGCATGGTAGAGGCAGCCAGTCACCAAGGGCTGATCGGGGTCAGCTTCGAGGAAGGTGACCAGGACTTCCATGCCGACGCGCGGTATGGCGATTCCGCCATAGCGGTCACCGGCCCAGCTTGAGCTGACGCGCAGCCAGCAGCTTGTCTTGTCGTCGGCTTGGCCGTGACGATCCCAGAAGAACTGGACCTTTACGCGGCCGTACTCGTCGCAGTGGATTTCTTCGCCCGCAGGGCCTGTGACCACGGCGCTCTGGCTGCCGAGCACGCGCGGCTTTGGGTGGTTCAGGGCCGGGCGGTAAGGGACGTCCCACGGGGTGGCAGTAAAGTGGTTGCGGTAGCGCTGGGTGAAACCGTCTCGTACATCAGTGTCGCTTGTTACGGACTCCTCTAGCACCTGCGGCTGTCTGCCTTCATGGAGCACCTCGGTCAGCAGCCAGAGGTCATTCCATTCCTGGCGCGGATGGTCAGATATTTCCAGCAGGTGCCCGCTAACCAGTCGTGGCTGGTCGCTTCGACCTTCAGCCAGGCGGTAGTCAGCGCGGTGGCGCTCCAGTGAGCGCTGGGACAGGTGCTTGCCTCGGGCTCGATCGGTGAAGCGACCCGGGTAGTCATAGTCTTCGAGGTCTGGCCCAGACGATCTCTGTCCGTCACCCGCTTGGCCTTTCTGTGCGGCCTCCATCACCAGGCGAGGCTGTTCAAAGTGGTAATCGCGTCGGCTCACCCGGTTGGTACGAGTCTCCAGGCGCACGGAGAAGCGCTTGATCACAGGCTCGTCGGCTACCAGCCCGCTGTCCTGCAGGTACGCGGTGGGCTGGCCAAGTTTGGGAAAGCTCGTCTGGTCATCACCGAACACCAGTACATGACCCTGCGGGCTATGCTCGAAGTGATAGTGGATGCCTTCTTCTTCGCATAGGCGCTGGACAAAGTGCAGGTCGGTTTCGTCGTACTGGGTGCAATAGTCGCGCTCGGGATAGACCACCGGACCGAGCTGAAAGCGATAGGCGTTCGCCTGGATACCGTGACCCTCCAGCACCTGGGCAATGATTTGCGGCACGGTCAGGTGCTGAAAAATGCGCTGATCGGTACGGTGCGCGAGGTAGTCAAGCTGCGGAACGAGGGTCACCCGGTAGCGGGTCAGCCGTTTGCCTGACTCAGCTTGTGCGACGCGATGAATCAATCCGTGGATGCCATCACCGGCAGGTGAGAACGACAGATATGCTGATTTGTGCAGCAGGCTTTGCAGGGCGAGATCGGGACGCTCGCTGACCAGCTCAAGATCGAAACGATAGGGTTGGCTGATGGCTTCGCGCCCGGTAAACGCGAGAATCTGCAGGTCGTGCTCGACGCCATCGATAGCGAGGCTGAAATGGGTGTCATTAGCGGCGTTGAACATGACGCTTCCTTGTTTGATTGTCATCCATGGGCGCGTCCGAACCAGCGCTGCAGGCGACTGGGTGCGGGACGGCGGAATATATCCAACAGCTGGGTCACGCTGGCTTTGCGCTGAGCCGCATCAAATGCCAGCGCAGATCGCAAGGTAAACCAGCCACAGGCCAGGTTCTGCGGCCGTACCAATTCCTTGTCGAGCCCCATCGCTTTTGCTTGCTTGGCGTTTAGCCGGCGGAAAGGAGGGCTGCCGCTGGCCATTTCATAAAGCAGGCAACCGAGTGCATACACGTCGCTGGCTTCCGATGGTTCGGCGCCGTCGAGAAGTTCAGGGGCTGCGTAGCGCGTGGTCCATGCCTTGAATCGGTTCCGAGACAGGCGTGGCAGATTTTTCAGACCGCCTTCGAGCGGCTGCCCGAGACCGTAGTCGAACAAGCGAAGCCCGTCTTCGGCCAATATCACGTTGCTGGGTTTGATGTCACCGTGGATGACGCCGCGACTGTGTGAATAGGCCAACGCTTCTATCAGGGGCACGGCAATTTCGCGTAGCTCGTCCCACGTGAGGCCTTCCGGGCGTTCGCTGAGCACCTGATCGAGGGTTGGTCCCTTGAGTAGCTCGAGAGTGATGAACGCGCGTTGGCTGACAGCGTCCACGTCGAAACCGAATAGCCGCACAACGTGGCGATGGCTTAGGCGAGCGGTAAGAGCGAACTCGGTATAGAGCAGCGTGTGAGCATCGGGATACTCAGCGAATTCATCGCTCAAGGTTTTAAGTGCGATGTACGGCTCCGGGTCACCAAACTGCTCACGCAAAAGATCTCGGGCGCGGTAAACGGCGCCCATGCCACCGACGCCGAGCAGTCGTTCGATCAGATAGCGGCCTGCCAATACTTCTGGCAAATCACTCGCGACGATGGCAGCGGCCGATGTTGCCAGGCTCGCTGGCGCGGCAGCCGAGGCCGCAAAGGCGAAGTAGGTAAGGTCCGACGCCGGCTCGGCGCGCAGGGGCTCGCTCATAGCCGTATCACCACTGCGCTCAGGTTGTCTCGACACGGCCCGTCCATGGCCTCCTCAAACAGCCTTTGCAGAGCCAGGCCAGTCGATGGCGCATTGAGCGATGCTCCCAAGCTGTCCGGTGACAGGCTTTGGTAGAGCCCGTCGCTGCATAGCAGTAGGGTGTCGCCTGGATAAACATCGAACTCGAGGATATCCAGTGTCAGTTGTTCGCTGGCGCCGATGGCGCGGGTTAGGGCGTTTGCGGCTGGGTGACGCGCGGCCTCCTGCGGGCTCAGGTTCTGTTCGTCGATCAGCTGTTGTAACAGCGAATGGTCGCGCGAGAGCTGATAAAGCCGTCCCCGGCGCCACAGGTAGCAGCGGCTGTCGCCAGCCCATACGCAGGCGGCACGGTCGGCCTCCATCAGCAGCGCGACCACGGTACTGCCAATCACGGGATCGGGTCGATCTGCCGTGACCGTCAGTTCTTGCCCAAGTCTGCGGTTGAGGTCATGCAAACAGCGGCGCAGAGCGACCAAGCGCTCCGCCATGCTGCCCTCAGGCAACGCGGCGAGCTGCTCGACGATCAGGCGGCTGGCTAGCGCGCCGTTGTGGTGGCCGCCCATTCCATCGGCCACGACCCAGAGGCCTTGCTCGGGGAGGTCGAGAAAGGCGTCTTCATTGCGTGCGCGGACTTTGCCGGTATCGGTCCGCGCGGCGCTGCGCCAGCTGTACGCCAGGTTCGCAGTGGCTGACATTAAAGTGTCGCCGGAAGTTTGAAGTCGCGCAGCAGGGCGATGTCGAACGGGTTCGGCGAACGCTGGCTGTGTAACAGGTAGTTGGCGTTGCGGCCGCCCAGATTGGCCTTGAGCATCAGCACGTCGCGACCGCTGTGGTAATCGACCTGCATCAGGTCCAGCAGGCGGAATAGCGACCAGGGGCCGGTGTTCTTCTCGATACCGACACGACGCCCGCCGAGTTCCTCGACCACCAGGCTCGTGCGGCCATCCTCTGCGTCGGCTGGCCAGCTGAAGGCGGTCTGCACGATCGGGCCGTGGCGGTATTCCATCTGCTGATTACCAAAGCGGAAGTCAGCGCGACCCAGGCTCGAATCCAGCGAGTAAGGCTCGAGCTTGAAACGGATCTGCGGCTCGTTCGGGTTCTCTGCGAAGAAACTGCGGCGGATGGTTTGTGCGTTGCTCATCTGCGACAGGAATTCGCGTGATAGGGGCAAGCCACGGCCGTCGACTCGACGCAGCTGATATTGGCCAGCGCTCCCGCTGACGAACGCCTTCAGGTAGCGGTCATAGAACCCGTCAGCAACGCCTTGGGCCTTGAAAAACTCCCGGAAGTCAGCGATGGCGACGTCGCTCTCGCTGTGTGCGCTGAACGGATAGCGCTGGCGTAGCGAACCTTTATAGAACGCGTACAGTTCGCTCTGGTAGCGTTGGTTGAGGTAGTGGTAGGCGTCGTTCAAGACCAGAGTCCAGCTGTCTTCGGCGAGCAGGCCGAGCCAGTTGCCGATCGGTTGTGGTAGCCGCGCTGCGCTGGCTCGCAGTTGGTTGATGGCATCACGCTGACCAGCCATGCGCGCTTTGGCGAGTTCAAAGGCCGCCTGATCAGGCGCACTGGCGTGGGCCAGACTTGCCAGTTGTAGTTGAAGCGCATCGAGGGCCTGTAGCGTGGGAACAAGCTCAGCGCTGGCGCCTGCATTGTCGTCAAGCAGGCGATGCAGCGGCTCGAAGCGGCGCTCGAGTGTTTTGCGCGCCGTGTCAGGCACGTTCTTGGCCAGTGCGGCCTGGGCCTGCTCGGCAGCGGCTGATGCGAGCTTGGCGGCTTTGCCCAGCTTGCCGTTGGCGCTTTTGAGAGCATCGGCTGCGTCCACCGCGTCGCCGGCGGTATCGACCACGCCGGCAAAGCGGGTGTTATCACGGACTTCGACAAGCAGTTGTAACAGCGGCGAATTAGCCGCGGACAACCCACTAAGCAGCACCGAGCCCTGGCCAGCACCGGCGATAGGCTCCAGCGTCAGCTGGGCGACCGCTTCGCTCCAATAGTTGGCGTAATCCCGGAAATAGAGCTGCTCCATCTCGACCATCAAGCGACCGAGATCTTTCATGCTTAAGTTATCGCCTTCGCCAAGTACCCAGTTGTCACGCAGAATCTCGCGCACCAGTTCGCTGCCCTGCGCGACGTAGAATTTCTGATAGCCATTCTGGGTATAAAAGCCAGGGATGGTGTAGTCGCTACCGCTGAACAGGGCGCCTTGCGGTCCGAGATGCTGACTGAACCGGTAATCAGGCAGGCTGCGAGCCTGATCGCGCAACATGCGGTAGACGACAGTGGCCAGCGATTCGCTGCGCAACACCTGACGTGCCTCGGCGACGAGTTGGTCGTTGAGCGCGTAAGGCGCGAAGCCGTCACCGAGCAACCGCTCAAAATGGGTGTTGAGGCCGTTCTGCGCGACCGCATTGCCGGCGTAACGCAGCGACCAATCGGCGGCTACCCAGTCCTTCAGAAAACCGTCGTCGCGACGCTCTTCCAGGCTAAGCATAAGGTAGGCGCGCAGGCTACCAAGCAGGCGCTCTCGATCAGTCAGGTTGGCGCGTATCTGGGCTTCAAGCTGATGTGCAACGCGAGGCAGTAGCAAGGTCTCCAGCTCAAGGCGGTAGGCCTGGTGGACGGTGGGATCGACCACCTCACCTTGGTAAAGCCCGCCGCGCTGCAGATAGGACACGTCAGCCTTATCCGGAAACACCTGAGTAGCCGCATAGCTGGTATCCAGCGCCTTGAGCGTACGCAGTGCATCGTCTTGAGACGTGATGCCCTGATGCTCGCGGCCCAGCTGATCAGCGAGGCCGCGTAACTGCTCAAGCCGTTCATGGTTGTTGGAGAAGCCATTGGCCCAAAGGGCGCCGAACAGCGCCAGGCAGGCGAAACTCGCGGCATACAGGGCGCGCTGGCCCCAATCGATGCGGCGTACTTCCTTCTGATCAAGACCGGCGAGGTCGGCTTCCGGGAAGATCACGCGGCTGAGCAAATGATTGATGAAGCGAGCACGTCCGCTGCGGAATGTCGGCAACGCGCTGCTCGACAGGCCAAGGTTGCGGCCGATGCCGCTGGTGAGCGGATCGAGTCCACCTTGGAATTGCGGGGCACTGGTGAGGTAGAAACCGCGCAGCTGGCTGGCACGCTGGTAGCGGTTGCCTGAGAACGCCAGCTCGACGAACAGGCATAAACGTTCGCCAATCTGGCCAAGCTGGTGCGGGAAATCAAGGATGCGACCCCGGCGCTGGGTATCGCGCTCTTGGTGCATGCGCAGGATGACCTGGCTGTTGAGCCGGCGCAGCAGCTCCTCGAATTCGGCTCGAACCACGTTGACGTCGGTGCCATCCTGTTCCTTGCGGAAGCTCGCGCCGAGCACCTGGTCGCTTTCCTCGCGCGAAAGTTGGTCGAAGAACTCGTCGAAGCCAAGCATCTTATCCGCTTTGCTGAGCACCAGATAAACCGGTACGTCGGCGCCCAGGCGCTGGTGGATCTCGTGCAGACGCTGACGGCTCTGTCGCGCCAGCGTTTCAAGCTCCAGTTCGCTCGCGTGCAGCAGCTGCTCGACCGGGATGTTGATCAGCACGCCATTAAGCGGGCGTGCACGGCGGCGGCGCAGTAGGCCGAGTAGTGTTTCCCAGGCCTTGCCATCGACACCCGAGTCGGGCTGAGTCAGGTAGCGGCCGGCCGTATCGATCAGCACGGCATGGTCGGCGAAGTACCAGTCTGCGTAGCGGGTGCCTGAGACATCCTTGGTCAGTCGCTGGTTTTCACCGCGGTTGAGCGGAAAGTCCAGTCCGGAAAAGTCCAGCAATGAGGTTTTGCCGCTGCCTTGAGGACCGAGCAGCAAATACCAGGGCAGGTCGTTGCGCCATTTCTCGCTGCGGCCGCGGTACAGGCTCGAGCTCTTGAGCGTACGAACGGCGTCGCGGTAGCGCTGGCTCAGGATGCCTTGCTCTTCGCTGACCAAGCCTTCACGGCGAAGCCGCTCCTGAACCTCTTCGTCGCTGGCTTCGGCCTGCTTGCGACGGGTGCTATGCCAACTGGCGAACACGATGAACAGGCCCCAGACCAGGCAGAGGCCGGCAATGGTCAGCAGACGACTGCTGGATGACTCCCAAAACTTATAGTCGTTTACCGCTAGCAGTGGCCCAACGAGCCACACGAGGAGGCCCAACACCAGCAAGACGCACAGGCTCCATACCCAGGTCTTGCGGAAAAACGCGGCAAGCTTGCCGAAAAAAACCTTCATGGCAGTACGTCCTTGTTACGGCTTGGGCTCGACCTGAACGGTCGGATCGACGGGTTGATACGGTTGCAGTACGGCATCGCGTTGTTCACCCAGCACCCAGGCGAAGCCCGCATACAGCGTTACCAAACAGATCATTGTGAACAGCGCGACCAGCCACCAAGGCACGATACGCACCAGACGCCGACGCGTATCGCGCAGCCCCTGCCAGTGCGGTGACACCTCGCGTGGCACGTCGCCGCGCAGCTGGCGGATCTGCCGGTAAAGGCTGTCGCGTACCGCTTCGAGCTCGAGCATGCCGCGTGGCATCACTCGGTATTTGCCCTCGAAACCCAGCGACAAGCACAGATACATCAGTTCCAGCATCGGCAGGTGCTTGACCGGGTTGCGTGAGAGACGCTCGAGCAACTGAAAGAACTTCTCACCGCCGAAGGTTTCGTTGTGGAAGCTCGATAGCAGACTCATCTGCGACCATTCGCTCTCGTTTCCCCAGGGTGTGGTGACCACCGCTTCGTCGAGAGCGGTGCATAGCACGTAGCGAGCGGCCATCACCTGACTGCTCTCGGCGCCGTCGTGCAGGGCACGGTGCTCGAACAGCTTGAGTTCGCCGGACAATCGCTGGTTTAGGGCGTGCAGGTCTTCGCCTTCATAGCTGTGCTTGAGCCGCACGACTTCCGAGAGCAATGACGATGCTGCCGCGACGAGCGGATTGAGGCTGATATTGAAAGTTTCGGCCGGACGCAGCCGCGCGGCATAGATCATCCGCTCTTCAAGCTGCTCGAATTTGGGCGGGGTGCTGAAGTCAGTCAGCGGGCTCTGTGCCGGGGCGTCGCCGTGGCGATTGAGGATGACTGTCTTGTCGTCCTGTGCGTAGTTCATTTCTCTGATCATGTTGTTCAGTTCCTGATCGCCCAGAATTTCAGCTCAAGCCCGGTAAATTCACCGGACACATGGAAGGCGAAGCCGCCAGAGCGCTCCAGTTGCGCCAGCTCCTCGGAGCTGAGCTCCAATGCAAAGTAGGTCTTGCCGGAATGGAACGGGATTTGGCGTGGCGCGACGGGCAGTGGCTTGACCTTGATTCCCGGCAGATGAAGGTTGACCAGCTGGCGAATACGCTCAACCGGACCGACCTTGAGGTGAGCTGGCAGACGGGTGCGCAGCTCTTCGGAGTCGCATTGGGCGCTGGCAGCCAGTACGAACGAGGCGCTGCCGAGCAGCTTGTGGTCGTGCAACGGCGAGACCTGAATGCCGTATTGACGTTGTTGCAGTAGCAGCTCGATGGCGTGCTGCTCGAGCACCATCGACAGCACTTGACGAATCGCATCCATCAGCTTGCGGAACGACAGTCCCTGGTCGTTGTGCAGGTAGCGGCCATCCAGGCGAGGTCGTTTGGTCTCGCTGGAGAAGGTCGCCAGTTCGCCCAGCAACCCCAGGAGCTCACGATAGATGTGTTCGGGATGGATCCGGTCGATGCCCATGTAATGGCGTAGCACGGGTTCGTAGCGGTTGATCAGTTGCAGCATCATGAAATCGCCCACTTCCGCTCCGCCGACTTTACCGGTGGCACGAATACGCTCTGCCAGGATGTCGCCGCGATGGCCGAGCATGCTGATCACTTCTTTCAGGCACGACAGCAGGTAGCTGGACGCCTGGAAGTCGATAAAGGTAGGGATGTACTCAGGGTCGAGGCTGATCACGCCGTCCGGCGTGGTGTCGAGGATGTCGCAAAGCTTGAGCTTGACGTAAGCCTGATCGCTCTGTTGCTCGCCCAGCAGCAACCGAAAGTCCGGACGCCCGGTGCTGACTTGGCTGCTGCTGCTATCGCCGGCGTTGGAATCAGTGACCTCTTCGTCGAACGCGGTGTAGCGCGCCAAAACGTCCTTCTGCTCAGGGCGGCGGCTCTCGATGTGGTTACCGGTGACAAGCGGTAAAGCCAGATACACCGGCGTGTTGCCAGTGTTGGGCGGTACGTCTAGGGCCAGCGGCTCACGCTCAGCGCCGATCTCGAAGAGGCTGCCGTCTGAAAGCAGCCCACTTGCCTGGCTAAGCACGAGCTTGCCCATGTTAAGGAACTGACGGTCGATCTCCAGCCCAAAAAAACCCCAGGCGTAGTGACCCAACTTCTGGGTCCGCTGCTTTAGCTGCGCGTCGTAATAGCGGTCGCTTTGCTGGAAGTGCTGCGGACGCAGCAGCATGCCTTCCTGCCATATGACTTTGTTCGTGCTCATCAATCAGTCTCCCTTCACGAGCGGATCGATGGGCTTGATTCCGTGTTCATCGAGCCTTAGCTCGATTCGGTTCTGCGCTTTGTGTTGAAGAGGAATGACGAAGCGCCAGCTTGATTCGGGCAGATCGCGATAGGCGGCCAAGACGCCGACGTAGCGGCTGCCATCCTGAACAAACAGTTTGAGGTCGCGCTGCTCGCCCGGGCGCAGTTCCAGCTCTTCCTGAATGACGAGGTCCGGGGACAGCGCTTCCTTGGGACGCTGGTAGAGCGAAAAGAAGTCGGCATTCTCGAAGGCCACCGGGTGCTTGAGTTCCAGGAGGCGAATCACGACAGGCGAAGGGCGGCCGTTAAGGTCGGGGTTGAGCTGGTCGCTGCCCTGCAGTGACAAGTCCAGCTTCGTCAAGTCAGAGTTGGGCGAGAGGGCAGAACAGCCACTCAGAACGGCAAGCGCCGCGAGCGCCGCGGCAGGAAGAAAGCGAGGCATGAATATCATCCTTGAAGGTCTGTATTGAGCGTGGCGATCAGACGGGCCTGCTCCTCGTAAGCCTGGGCGAAGTCACGAGCGAACAACCGTTCGCTCCAATCGTCGTCGCGTTGCATCGCAGAATGCAGCCGTTTAAAGGCACGCCAGCGGCTACCGGAAGTGGACATAAGCGGCTTGTTATCACGCTCGAAGCGCAGCGCCAGCTGATCCGGTGAAAGCTGCTCAAGGATGCCTTTGACCGCGGTGCGACTGGCAGCCAGCATGGCTACCTGATGCGCCTGGAGATCACGGTAAGCGCGCCCCATAGCCTGTTCGGCAGGCAGCTGCCCCGACTTTCCACCGCGCAGCAGAAGGGTCAGCGCCTCCCCGCTGTCGATGCTGTGCTTAAGTGGGTTGTTGCCGGCACTCTGCACGGTGGTCAACGACAGGCGCATCTCGTTTTTCAGCTCGCCGCGGGTGCGCAGCGCCTGTTGCAAACCGCCAACGCTTTGCTTGAGCAAGGCCGCAGCTTTCAGTGCTAGGGCTTGCCGAGCCTCCTCATCCAGATCCGATAGATCCACTCCCAACGCCGCGCTGAAGCGCGTCCAGAAGTCGGGCGACAGGCGTTCAGGTTCGAGCGTGGCCTTTGGCTGAGTGGCTGGTGCTGGCATCACCAGCTCCGGGACCTGCAAGTTCTCTTCATCGATCTGTGCATAGTCGCGCTGCTGGGCTTGCACCCTTGATGGCGCTAGCACTGCGGTCAGATCGTCGGTTTTGGTGTAGGCATGTTCTTGCTGGTCTAGGGCTGTAAGCGGGTCTAGATCGAGAAATGCGTCGTCTGGAATGATGCTGCCAGCGGGCTGCGGTCGGCCGATATCGCCTTCGAAGGAGGCCGGGTCCTGGATCAGGCGAGCCCGGATTTCAAAGTCGCCCAGGCAATACACGCTGCCATGTTCGATTCGCTGCGCCCGGCCTTTGTCCAGGCTGGCGCCTGTGTCCTTGAGCTGGATGCCATTGCTGCTGGTGTCGGTAAGGAAAAACGCGCCGTCCCGGTAGCTCACCTCGGCGTGGCGACTGGATACTATACGCTTGCGGTCCGGGATAACCCAGTCGCACTCTTCCGCACGACCAATGATGCCGCCGGCCTGTTTGAACGTCTTGCTGCTGATCAGGCCTGGCGCAAATTGCTGAGCACTGACCATATCGAAAACCAGTTCCATGGTTCCTTTCTCCTGATGGGTCAGTTGCTGCGGGCAGGCGCCTGCGGATCGCCCAATGGGCGATATTCGTCGTCGTTGAACTTATAGTTGCCGGAGCAACCGGCGAGGGCGAGGGATGCGGCGAATAAAACGAGGGCGCAATAGCGGGCTAGCACGCGATTTCCTCCTTGAAAGCGTGTGGGCAGACGGCCTCGCTAGCCGAAAACGGCGAAGCGAGACTCAGGCTGAGTATTGAAGTTCACCCGCTTGTTTGCATGGGTGAACGGGGTCACGAAAAAGGGCGGGGCCGGTACCGAAACGAGAGCTACGGCTATAAATGTGGCTCGCCGGGCCGACGCTCCTGCCTCTAGGCGAGGACGTTGGCCGAGTCCCTTTTAACTGCAGCCAGCCGCTCCGCTATCTTGTTATCTTCGATGTCCCGCCATTGTGCTACCAGCTCTGCGAGGTCGGCTCTTTCCGCCTGCTCACCAAACACGCTGCGCCGCGTTACCACGCGCTCCGCCTGCGCCAGCAGACGCTGCTGAGTACGGGTAAGCGCAGGGCTTTGTTCGGCTCGAACGCGCTCGCCTTGTTCCACTGCGTCGGCATAGATGGCGCGCAGTTCCAAATCGCTCTTGCCGTAAAAACGCATCTCACCCCTGCGCCTGATTTCCCAGCGGAATTCATTGAAGGAACGCGCCTGCCAGCTTTCCAGTAACTGGGCGGTGCTCAGCAGCTGGGCGTAGATGTCACGGGTTTCAGCTTCGGTGAATAACTTTCCGTTTCGCTCCTCGACGCTGGTATTCCAGCGCAGCAGGTTAGTAAGCGCTGCGCGTGCATAGCCGCGGTCACTCAGATGGTGCGTAGCCGCGAGCGCGAGGCGGTTCGGCATATCACCATCCAGCCCGATTTCCCCGACGTAGCGTGCACAGCTTTGCTCGTCTACCAGCGCACAACCTGGTTGCCATAGCACTGAGGCTTCGCTCCCACCTCCAGGCTTGCGCGGCATAAAATGCCATTGCTCCCCGTGATGCTCGTAGGGGTCGCCTTGAAGGTTGACGATCCCTGCTAGCAGTAACGCAATACCGGTGATCGGTGTGCTGTACGCCAAAGCCGCGCCGGGAAGCGCCAGCTTCCACTCCGCGTCCATCCACGGCAGTGGAAGGGCTGGGACCGGATCGTTGTAGTTGACGATACGGTGGTGCGTAAGAGACTGAGCCGCCTTGACGAAGGCCGCATCGGCTGCGCGTGGGGCCCCGAAGGTGTAAAGCTGGATATCGCTCGACCATTCCCTGCGCAGCCACTCGGCCAATAGTAGGGCAATCGCACCGCCCAGGCTGTGACCGCAGACCACGAGTGTTTGCTCGCCCGTGTAGAGCGCGTTGAGATATCGATTTACGAAGGGTTTCGTTGCTTGAAAGGCTTCGTAAAAGCCGCGATGCGCCTGGCCTTCGCCTTCTTCATAGGCTATCTGGCGCGCATCTGCGTCTCGACTGGCGTCTGCCAGAAATTCCTGGGTACCGCGGACGGAGATTAGTATGACCTTGTCGTTATGAGTTATAAAAGCTTGGGTATTAGTATCTGTTTCGTTATCCGTGTCGTGCAGAAAGTGCACATCCTCAGGATAACGCCAGCCTTCAAGCGCTTCTTGTTCATAACGCGACGGATCGTACGGCATGATCTCGAGACGTTTTGAGTACGGCACCTCTTCACAGAGCAGATGATAAGGGGTCGCGGTATTGAATTGTGTGGGTTGAATTCGACGCCCCAATTGGTGCTGAACAACGTAGCCGATGCTTCCCGCCGTGTCATAAGGCGGAGGGGAGGAAGAATAAGGGGTTTTTACGACGCTGAATGGGGCATAAGCGAAGGCGCTAATGATCGCCAGATGATAAGAGTTAAGTGCGCAGAATTCCGGATCCGTCGATAGCAATGGGCTAAGTGCGCGGAGCGCCTTTACCTCGATTAGATGGTGTCCGCTACAGCCAAGTTGCACTCCGGGTCTGGCTCCTGTTAGCTCTTTGCTGCTTTTGTATCTACTTTGCCCAGTCGACCAGGCTTCGTCTATTTCTGGAAGATGAGAGGTATCTATGACGAAGTTGCGCACTTCGGTCCGCATAAAATAAGCGCCCTCTCGTTCTGCGCGCTCTTTTGCAAGATAAGTTTTGCCATTTGACCCACGAGGCCCACAGCTTGTCTGCTCTGCTGCAATTTGTAGTGCGGTTAGCGGTAGCTTGAAGCGTTTTCTAATTTTTAATTCTTCATACCAAGGGTCTGGATATGTTGTGGCTGCTGCCGATAAATCGAGCAATGTTGCACCGTGACTTATGCCCTTAATCTCTGCAAATCCATCGCAGTCCAGTGATCCTTCGTACACTCGGCTTTGACTATCAGTTAGCCTGTAGCTCAATCCCGTGTATGGCGATCCATCGCCATGCTCATCCACGATTCGAAAGCTGACCGAACTTGTTGCAAGCGGGCAAGCTAGTACCTCGACGGTGGTTGTCATCCTTGATTATTCCGTGCAGTTTGGATAAGCGGTGCATTCTTGGTTGCCGCGTTTGAACGATCTGAAAATAGGAGGATCTTGGCATTGCTGCCATCCCTCTTTGGGTAAACAAGGTTTCCACCCGTTGGAGAATTTTACCCAAGTGTTATCCCGGTAGGGCTCCTCCTCTAAGTCTAGGATAAAGCTGAGTTTAACTACTTTTCCTGCCAACGCCTTGGTCGTTATTTCCGCTCCAGCGCCGTTGCAGCTTAGCAATTTGCTTATTTGGTCTTTTCGAGCTTTCGCTTTGCTGATCTGAAACAGCCATGAGCATTTGACTGCTTTAGACAGCGTTCCGTCGGGTTGAAATGCCGGAGCATTAGTTGATAGTTTCTCCACAACCATCAAGCCACCATTATCATAAGTTTCCTGCCAGTCCTGCTTCCCATATCTGGCGTGTATAAACAATCCGACCCTGACCAATCGCCGCTCACAAAGTCCGTCGCGATAACTAACTGGAATCTCGAACTCATACCCATGCGGCACCTTTTCGTAATCTCTTTTGAAACCCTTCACATGGCCGCGGTCACTGCATCCCTCGGATCCGCCGTAATGCGCTTGGGCTTTCAGTGCGAAGTTAGCCGGTAGCTCACCTTTCAAAGTAAAGGTTTCTGCGCCGACCGAACCGAGCGTGCTGCAACCGCTGAGCAGAAGGCCAAACAGTACAGACCATGCGTGAATGGGCAGGAAGCGGCTTCGAGAAAAGGTGTGAGACGTCATCTGATCAACCCTGTGCTGAATGGCTTGAAGTCAGCACTGCACTGACTCGTGAATAGTGGGCTTCTGGTGTTTCCTTTTCAGCCGGCAGCCAGGCAGGATGGTCCGCCAGTGCGGGGTCGAGCTGGTAGCGCAGCAGGAAGTGCAGTTGCGGCTCGCTGTGCCAGCGCCATTTCTTCGCTTTGTCGAGTTGACGGTCTAGCCATTCGCTCAGCACTCGAGTCTCTGCGAGATTGGTGGTCGCATGTGTGTGGTTCTCCCATAGCCACAACTCGAGATTGTGGTGTTTCACAGCGCGCCTTACGTGCTCGGGTTCTGGGATAGACAACCATGGTTTTTCGAAGGGTTCGGGATACTCGCCTGGTTGCTCATTATCGAACCATTGCCAGTCGTGATCATTCCAGCAGAGCGCGCTTGTCAGCGGACCAAGCAGCAGAGGGCGTTGTGAGACGTCCAGTTCGGCGAGGTGACGCGCGACTATTCGGTTGTCCTGGAACCGATAGAGCGACCGTTGCCCCTGCTCGTTGGCGAAGATGCGGGCTCGCCAGTGTTGCTTGAGCGCCGCGAGGTCTACGTGTTCGACGCTGGCGAGCCAGCCCCAATTCTGCTCCGGTGCGTCGGTGAGCGACGCTAGCTGCGTGAGGTTCAGCTCGTTCAGCACTATCAGCCAGGGGCCCACGCTGGCCATCTCGGCGACCTCGGTGCCCTGATAGAGATTGGCGTAGCTGTGTACCAGGTCTGCTGAGAACAAGCCTGGCAGCGGATCGGGTTCTGCCAGGCTATCGATAACGAGCAGCAACCGTCGGTTCTGGGCTTGTTGCTCGCTGAGCCAGTGTTCAACCCTCTCGCTCATCGACCTGCTCCAATTTCACACATACCCGCGCGGCACGCTTCGCATATTGGGCAGCGACTGGCGCCGATCTGACGAGCTTTGCGCGCCAGCTGCAGCTGGGTATTGGCCAGCGCGAGCCTGGGCGTGGCGCCAGCTTTGTCCTGGTCGGCAGCCCAGGGAATCTGCGGAGCAATAATAGTTATGCCCGAGCCTTTGCCAGGCGAGCCGCCTGAATTCATCTTGATGGTAGCGCCGTTCAACGTGACGCCGCTGGGGTCGAGCTTGAGGAAGCTGCCGCCGCCTGTGGCAGTGAGTTCCATGCCGGCGTCGATGACGACTTTGCTTCCGGCGTAGTAATGGATCTCGTTACCCGCCTCGACGAACTGCCCGGTACCGATCTTCACGTGTTGGGTGTTGGCCACGGTAAGGTGGTCATTGGCGCGGATTTCGGTTTTGCGGTCGGCGTGGGTAGTGCGGTGTTCTTCGGTCTTGAATTCGCTGTAGCTGTTGGCTTCCACCGTGTCGTGGCGCTCGTGCCCGACGCGAATCTTCTGGTCGTGCTCGATGTTTTCGTCCCAGTCGCGCTGGGCGTGAACGTAGATTTGCTCAGCACCTTTGCGGTCTTCGATGCGTAATTCGTTGTAGCCACCACCGCCGGGCGAGCTCAGGGTCTTGAATACGGTACGGGTCTTGTTCGCCGGCAGGTCGTAAGGGACTACATGTTCCTTGTGGTACAGGCAGCCTGTGACCAGCGGCTGGTCGGGATCGCCTTCGAGGAATGTCACCAGCACTTCCATGCCGACCCGCGGTATGGCGATGCTGCCGTAGCGGTCGCCGGCCCAGCTTGAGCTGACACGCAGCCAGCAGCTGGTCTTGTCGTCGGCCTGGCCGTGACGATCCCAGTGGAACTGGACTTTTACACGACCGTATTCGTCGCAGTGGATTTCTTCGCCGGCTGGGCCGGTGACCACGGCGGTCTGGCTGCCGAGCACCTTGGGCTTGGGATGCTTCAGGGCCGGGCGAAAGGGGATGTCCCAGGGCGTGGCGGTGAAGTGGTTGCAGTAACCCTGGGTGAAACCGTCACGGGCTAGGCTATCGCTGGTCACCGATTCTTCCAGCACCTGCGGTTGTTTACCTTCGTGGTGGATTTCATTGAGCAGCCAGAGCTGGTTCCAGTCGCTGCGCGGGTGCTCGCTCATGGCCAGGAAGTGGCCAGTGATCAGCAGCGGTTGGTCGCTCTCGCCCTCAGCCAGCTCGTAGTCGCTGCGGTGGCGTTCCAAAGCGCGTTGCGACAGGTGCTTGCCTCGGGTTCGCTCGGTGAAGCGGCCGGGGTAGTCGTAATCTTCCAGGTCGGGATTGAACTCGCTCTGGAAGGCCCCTTCCATTAACAGGCGCGGCTTCTCGAAGTCGTAGTCGCGCCGGGTAACGCGGCTGGTGCGGGTTTCCTTGCGCAGGTCGAAACGCTTTATGACCGGCGCGTCTGCGACCAGACCTGAATCCTGCTGATAGCTGACGGGCGGGATCTTGGGAAAACACGTCTGGTCGTCGCCGAAAACCAGCACGTGGCCCTCAGTGCTGTGCCGGAAGTGGTAGTGAATGCCTTCTTCCTCGCACAGGCGCTGAATGAAGTGCAGATCGGTCTCGTCGTACTGCACGCAATAGTCGCGCTCGGGGTACACCGAACCGAGCCCGAAGCGAAAGGCGTTGGCCTGAATGCCGTGCTCTTCGAGCACGTGGGCGATGATCTTCTCCACCGTGAGGTGCTGGAAGATGCGCTGGTTGATGCGATGAGCCAAGTAGGCCAGCTGTGGGCGCAGGGTTACCTGATAGCGCGTCAGACGCTTACCTGAATCGCCCTGGCCGACCCGGTAGATTAAACCGTGGATGCCGTTGCCGGCCGGCGAGAGTGCTAAAAAAGCTGGCTGATGCAGCAGGCGCTCCAAGTCGAGATCATGACGCTCGCTAACCAGTTCGAGCTCGAAGGCGAAGGGCTGCGAAAGCGCCTCGTGACCTTTGAATTCTAGAACCTGCAGATCGTGCTCGATGCCTTCGATTGTGAGGCTGAAGTGGGTGTCGTTGGCCGGGTTGAACATGTGAAGTCCTTGTTCGGAGCGCTTCCATGAGCCTTCAGGGCGAAGGGCGGGCTACCGGTTATCAGTCGGAGCGTTTGCGATGTTTGTCAGGTCAATCGGTAGCAGCACCGTATCGATTGCTGCGTCGACAGGTACTGAGAGAAGCGTTACCGGAACACCGATGATGGTCATGTAGCAGAGGATGGTTGCCGCTCCCGATGGGTTATAGGATTCGTTCACACCAGTTACGCCTAGAAAGGCGCCGTCCTGTTGAAGCCCGGGGAACATGTCGACATTGCCACTCTGGCGGCCGATTAAAATGCCGCAGCCGGCTAGCGCTGTTACAAACCTAGCTAAGGCAGCAACTGTCAGAAATCTATGAAAACTCATGCTCATCTCCTTAAGCTCAAAGACTGCTGGCGTTCACGCCTAGCCGTTCCATGCGATAGAGCAGGGTGCGGCGCGGCAGCCCTAGTTCTCGCGCGGCTTGACTCTGGTTGCCGCCGTTCTTGCGCAAGCAATCAATCAGCAGGTTGCGTTCGACCCGTTCAAGCCTCGCGCGCAAATCCAAGGTGCTGTCCAGGTCGTTGTCCATGGTTCGCAGGCTGAAATGTTCCGGTAATAATTCGCCACCGTCGCACAGGAGTACGGCGCGTTCGACTAGCCCCTTGAGCTCGCGTACGTTGCCGGGAAACGAATAATCGGCCAGTTGTTCAAGCGCCGCGTCCGACCAGCGAACGGTATCGCGCTGCAGAAAACCGCAGGCCTTGTCGGCGAAATGACGGGCTAGACGAAGGACGTCCTGATGGCGGTCTCTAAGCGGCGGCAACTCGATCGGAAAGATGGACAGGCGGTAGTACAGGTCTTCACGAAAGCGACCCTCCTCGACTCGCTTGTGCAGGTCCTGATGAGTTGCGGCGACGATTCGGACGTCAACTTTATGGGTGCGCGTGCTGCCAAGCGGTCGGACCTCGCCTTCCTGCAGTACGCGCAGCAGCTTGGCTTGTAGGGTCAGCGGCATGTCGCCAATTTCGTCGAGGAACAAAGTGCCGCCGTCGGCTGCGTCGAACAGACCCTCATGGTCGCGCTCGGCGCCAGTGAAGGCGCCTTTTCGATAGCCGAATAGCTCGCTTTCGAGCAAATGTTCGGGCAGGGCCGCACAGTTCTGCACGATGAAGGCTTGGCTGCGCCGCGAACCGCACTCGTGAATCGCCCGAGCCACAAGTTCTTTACCGGTACCTGTTTCACCTGTCAGCAGAACACTGACCGGGTTGTGCAGGACTTTGCCGATCAGCCCGTAAACCACACGCATGCGCGGGCTCTCACCGATAAGCCCATACCCGCTGGCGCAAGGGCGCGGCGTGCCGAGCTCTGGAGGTGCAGGTTGCGCCGCGCCGCGCAGTCTATTGAGTAGATGAGCCTGGCCGAGGGCGAAACGGCCAAGGTTGGTCAAGGTTGCGGCTGCAATGGCGAGGTCTTGGGTAGCGGTACTGGCAGCCACCATCAGCCCGATGACATGACCTTCTGCGTTTTCCAACGGTAGGCAGAGCAGGCTGCGCCAAGGGCGCGACGATTCAGGAAGAAAACCGGTCTCATGCAGGTTGGCGTCCAGCGGGACGATGCTCAACTGGTGATTCTGGCTGAGACAGTACTGCAGCAGTTGTTCGTCCCGGTAGTCGCTGGGCAGGCTCGCGGTCTCTTGCCGCCGCGAGCCTTCGAACCATTCTGCCGACAGGGTCAGACGTGTGTGGGTTGCGTCTAGCAAGTAGAGCTGAGCGAGCGGGCAGCTAGCCAGCTGCGCCGCGATTTCTACCAGTCCGTTCAACCAGCCGCTTGTATCGGGCGTCCAGGCCAGCTCGGCTAAGCGATCCAGTAGCGCACTGGCAGGCGTGGATTGCCCAGTGAGCATTGGCGGGACCTTAAGCGAACTCACAGACCACCGTCCCGTTGCCGTCGAGGGTTGCATGCACACGTTGCAATGCTTGGCCACTCGCCATGGCGTCGAGCAGCCGATCGACGACCAGTGGCTGCAAATGCTGATCGATCAAATGATCGATCAGGCGCGCACCGCTGTCGCTGTGAGTGCAGCGCTCAGCCAGGTTCTCGACCAGCGCCTCGCAGTGGCTGAACTGCAGTTGGCGACGCGAGAGCCGCTCGCCAAACCTCGACAGCTTGAGCGCGACCAGGTCGTTTAGCACTTCGCCCTGGATCGGGTAGTAGGGCACCACGCGCATGCGGGCAAGCAGGGCTGGCTTGAAATGCTGGGTCAGCGCAGGTCGAATCGCCAGCTCCAGGTCCTCCGTCTCTGGTCGCTGGCCGCCTTGGCAAAGATCGGCGATACGATCGCTGGCGAGGTTGCTGGTCATCAGGATTAGGGTGTTGCGGAAGTTGATCTCCCGTCCTTCACCGTCGTTGGCCACGCCCTTGTCGAAGATCTGGTAGAAGACGTTCATTACGTCCGGATCGGCTTTCTCGACTTCATCAAGCAGCACGACCGAGTAGGGCTTCTGGCGAACGGCCTCGGTCAGCATGCCGCCTTCGCCGTAACCTACATAACCCGGCGGCGCCCCGATCAGGCGGGATACGGTGTGTTTTTCCTGAAACTCGGACATGTTGATTGTGGTGAGGAAACGCTCGCCGCCGTAGAGCAGGTCGGCCAAGGCAAGTGCGGTTTCGGTCTTGCCTACGCCGCTTGGGCCTACCAGCAGAAATACGCCGACCGGCGCATCGGGCTTGTTCAGTCCAGCAGCCGTGGCTCGCATGGAGTGGTCCAGTGCTTCTATGGCTTGTTCCTGGCCGCGAACACGTTGGCGCAGATCAGCAGCAAAGTTGAGCACCTTGCTGTTGTGCTCGCGCGCCAGCTGGGAGAGCGGTACGCCGGTCCAGTGGCTGATAACTTCAGCCACTAGGCGAGGGCAGACCTCGAAACTCACCAGCCGCTCGGCGGCTTGGGCACTGGCAAGCTCTACCTGAAGGTCCCTTAGCTCGGCTTCGAGTTGTTCAAGATCAGGACGGGTTTCGTCATCGGATACGCGCTCGGGCGATGTTCGAGCAGACGCGCATTGCTTGCGCAGATCCAATAGCCTCTCGGCCAGCGCACGCTGAGCGGACCAGCGGGTTTCCAGCTGCTCAAGTTCTGCGCGGGCTGCCGCCAGTCGCGTTTCCAGGCCGTCGAGGATGTCGGTGTCAATGTGCAAGCCTGCATCGAGGTCACGGTGCAGCGCGAATCCCTGGCGTTCGCCCTCCGCGATCTCGCCGCGCAAGCGCTCCAGAGCTTCAGGTGCGGCCGCTAGGCTGATTCTTACCCGGGCGCATGCGGTGTCTAGAACATCCACGGCCTTGTCGGGTAATTGGCGGCCGGCCAGGTAGCGGGCCGATAGTTCGGCTGCGGCCACGACGGCGTCGTCGCGCAGGTAAATGCCGTGGCTCTTTTCATACACCGGTGCAAGGCCGCGCAGGATGGTCACTGCTTCGTCTACGGTGGGCTCGTGAAGCTGAACCGGCTGGAAGCGGCGTGCGAGGGCCGGGTCCTTCTCGAAATACTTCTTGTATTCGCTCCAGGTGGTAGCCGCGATGGTGCGCAACTCGCCTCGGGCCAATGCCGGCTTGAGCAAGTTGGCGGCATCGCCACTGCCAGCCTGGCCGCCAGCGCCGATCAGGGTGTGGGCTTCGTCGATGAACAGGATGATCGGCTTTGGCGAGGCTTTGACCTCGTCGATAACGCCTTGCAGCCGCCGTTCGAATTCGCCTTTCACGCTCGCGCCTGCCTGCAGCAAACCAAGGTCCAGGCACAGTAGTTCGACGCCCTTTAGCGCGTCAGGCACTTCACCATTGGCAATGCGCAGCGCCAGCCCTTCGACGATGGCAGTTTTACCGACGCCTGCTTCGCCGACCACGATCGGGTTGCTCTTGCGACGGCGCGCAAGGATGTCGATCATCTGGCGGATCGCCGCGTCGCGGCACAGCACCGGGTCAAGCTTGCCGTCGCGAGCTTGCTGGGTGAAATTGTGAGTGAATCGTGACAGGTTGGATTCGCCCGCTGGCGCGGACTTACCGGCGGCCGGCTGTGGTTGCTGAGCCAATGCGAACTCGCGCAGCCGTTCGGCGTTTAGGCGCGACAGTAGCGGTTGGTAGTGGCTGCCGGCATAACGCATCGGGTTGCGCAGCAGTGCCAGGATTAGCGCGGCTTGGTCGATCTGGCTCTGGCCGAGTTCAAGGTTCCCGACCAAAAGAGCGTCCTGCAGCCACTGCACCAGTTCCGCCGAAAACACCGGGTTGCGCGATTCACTGTGTTCGCCACGTGGTTGCAACGCTTGGGAGAGCGCGCCTGCGTCGACATCGGCGTCCTGCAGCGCGCGCGTCAGCAAACCTTCGGGTCGCTCCAACAATCCGAGCAGAAGGTCTTCGACGAGAATTTTGCTGCCGCCACGCACCACACAGCGCTCGGCTGCAGTTTCAAGATCGCGCTTGGTCTCGGCGTCGAGTGCCTGAACCAGTTGTTGAAGGTCTACGTTAATCATTTCATCGTCCTTAATGAGTCTGGCTGCCCAGGGTGACCATGCCGTCGGCGCATTCGCTGCCAAGCCAGCTGGTCCAGCCAAGGCGACAGGGGTTTTCGGCGCCGATGCGCATTTCGCGGATTTCGTCGCGGCGCAGTTCCAGGCGTATGTCGTAGTCGAGGGGGTCGCGCAGGGTGAAGCGAACCAGAGCGCAGAGCGGCTGGTAGCCGCTGCCTACAGGCAGGAATTCGTGGAAGCGGTCCCAGCTGAGCTGACGAATGTGGATGCGGAATTTGCCGCCGCGATCGCGTACCCGCTCACCGAGGACCAGGCTCTCGCCGAGCTGACTGTTGGCGAGCCCCAGGCGATTCTGTTGCTCGGCAAGTATTTCGACCTGACGCTCCAGACACTGCTCGATGCGCAGGTCGGCATGCTTGAAGTAGTAGCGCAGCACCGACTCGATCAACGCGGCCGAATGCGCCCGCAGGCTGAGAAGACCCAAATAGGGCAGCAGGCGCTTCCAATTGAGCTCGGAGGCGGCCCGGATCTGTTCACCGCCCAGTCCGATCAAGGCAAACAGCTGTTCGGACAGTGGATCGCGCGCGCCGCTGGTAAAGCGCGCGCGGTAGCGGTACTTCTGCCAGATCGGCAGCATCAGACGCTGCAAGCGGTTGTTGAACAGGTCGAGGAAGTCGCGTGTCGGGTTTCCTTCGGTGCTGTCGCCCAGGGCCTGCTCACCATAGAACGCTGGCAGTGGCGATCCGGCACCCAACAGGCTGACCAGATTTATGCGCAGGCGTGCACGTAGCTCGCCGCGCTCCTGAAAAAACTCAACGCGATCGACGTCACTGCCGGGAAACCCCAGGCTCGGGTTGGCCTGGAACTCAAGGTGCTCGTAGAGCGCCTCTTCGTCCAGATCGGGATGTGCAGCCTTCAGACGGTCCATCACCAGTAGCACACCCTGGAACAGGCTGTACTCGCGGATGCCCCGGCTGATCCGGTTTAGAGCAGGGGCTGCTGCCCCATGCGCGGCGTCCATTGGTACACCTCTCCTTGTGTGCTCCTGACGCGCAGCTCGTGATACGAGTTGAGGCTGGCGTACAGCGCAAAGAATTCATTAAGTATCGAAGCGAAAAGGAACAGATCGCCTTCGCCCAGATAGCCCTCTGGGTCCATCACCAGTTCGGTGCGCACGCCACGAACTGGCAGGCCACGGTGCAGCCGATCGACGTGTTGATGGCCGATCTGCTTGAGCCCACCGAGCAGGCGTTTACTGACCTTTTCGGCGTGCTGGTCGTAGTAGCGCGGTAGGTCATAGGTTTCGAGGATGACTTTGAGCGCCTCGACGTTGGCCAGCGACAGGTAGTTGAGCGACATATTGCTGATCAGCTTCCAGAGAAAGTCGCGGTGCAATGGCGGCGCGTAGCTGGGGGTGACTGGGCTGATGTTGCGAAAGGTCAGGAACTCCGGCGTGTCTTCGCTGGGCAGGCAGATGTCACCCAGACGAAGTTGGCGCGGCAGGTTCTGGTTGGTGCAAGTAAGCTCGATGGACAGCGTCTCGTGTTGGTCGAGATTGCGCAGGCCGAAGCTAAGGTATGTCTCCAGCCCATCGCCTAGCATTGACGGCTGCTGGCGCACGCTGTAATGCGGTCGCGCTACGGGGACGTCGAAACTCGGGTCGTGCTCGAAGGACTCAAATGGCACGTATTCTTCATATCCCATGCCGCCTGGCTTCCAGCCGGTGACGCGGTCGACCGAAAATACACCGCAGTGGCTGCTATCAAGTTCCGATGGCAGCAACAGATACTGGTCCTGCTTGCCGTCCAGGCGAATCGGGATGGCGTCGTGCTCAAACAGGTTCACCACTGGCGTGCAATACAGACGCACGTTTTCCAGTGTCGGGCGGATTCGCTGCACGCCGGCCTTGTGAATGTCGAAGCGCAGTTCGAAGCCCCGGGCCTGCTCCAACACTTCTTGCGGCAGGCGCCTCAGTGCATCGAGGCCCAGCAGGTCGATGAACAGGAACTTCTCCTGAAAGGCGAAGTATTCCTGCAGGTAGCGATAACCGCGGAAGGTGTTGAGTGGGTAGGGGATCAGCGCCTGATCTTCGGTAAATCCCACCGGTTGCAACTTCGTCGGATCGATATGGAGCGCGGGCAGGTCAACACCGAAACCGTCGGTGAAGGGTTTGCCCTTCGCATCCAGCGCGACCAGCTGCACGCCAGCGACATTGCGCAGCAGGCTCAGGTAGAGCATCTGGCTGATGTAGCGCTCGCCAGCAAGATGAAGGCGCAGCTGCTTGAGGTTCAGCTCGCCGAGATGACCGTCGGCCGTCATCTGCAGGCGAAGACTGAGCAGTGCGCCGCCGCCCTTGACCGAATAATCCAGCCCGTCGAGCGCCAACGGCAACACTTCAGTGGCGTAAGCGGTGCGAAAACGGCAGGTCACACCCTGGATCGGCTT
>CERD01085071.1_pt1 | contig 46519 bp, 67 predicted proteins | sample 530931 | NCBI WGS metagenome assembly CERD01 (sample SAMEA2621101, study PRJEB7988) | marine metagenome | isolation source: saline water (ENVO:00002010), including
AGCTGAGGCAGACAAAGCCGCACAAGCTGAGGCAGAAAAAGCCGCACAAGCTGAGGCAGAAAAAGCCGCACCAGAGCAAGAAAGTGTAACGCTTAAATTTAACGGCCCATACAAAGCATGGGCCAATGGCGACATTGCAAGTTTTAGCAACGACAAAGCCGCCGCCATACTGGCGCTTGTTCCAAGCCCTGCAGAGCTATACGAAAAAGAGTAATAGTGTGTTCCTCAGCCACCAAAGCCCGCCATGTGCGGGCTTTTTTATGGGTAATAACCATGGATTTGATCACCTTAGCGCAAGCTAAAAGCCAACTTGGCGTATTAGACGACGAAGAAAACGAGCACATAGAGGGCTTAATAAACGCCTCAATTGGCCGTGTAGAGCATGCCATTGCGCGCGATATATACCAAACACAAAGCGAAATACCCGCAAGCAGCCCCAATGCCATTGCGCTCGACACCCTAAAGCAAACGCACCTAGCCACGCTACAGCAAGCCACTTTGCTTGCGCTTAGCTCGCTATACAGCACCCGCGAGGCCGACACCGCGCAAAATTTAAAAGATAACCCAGCATTTAACGCCCTACTAAGCGGCTTTAAATACGTGCATATAGGCTAACCATGAACAGATTAACCGCCAGCCAAAAAAAAACCCGCGCCACGTTATTTAGCCTGGCATTAGTGAACACCCCAACGGGAAAAAAAGAGCAGCTTACCCAAGTGGGTCAAGTAAAAGGCAGTTATAAAAAGCAGCGTGGCGGCTTAATCAATCAGCAAACACTCGACATAAGCACCGCCCAAGTAAGCTTTGCTATCGACTACCGCCCCGCGTTTATGAACATTAAAGCCATCGACATAAACGCCCAACGTTACGAAGTAAAAGACGTAACAAACGTGGAGTTACTAAACCACACCCTTATTTTTGATTTAGAACTGGCAGCCCAATGAAGATCACCGGTCAAGTGCTTGGCCTAAAAGAGTTAGAGGCGCAACTAGCAAAAGTGGCAGGCGCAACCAAAGGCAAAGTATTACGCAGCGCATTACGCAAAGCCGCTAAGCCCGTGCAGGCAGATATGCAAGCCAACTTAAACGCTAAATTTAACAGCCAAACGGGCTACTTAAGCGAATCAATAAAAACAAAAACCGTGCTTAATAAAAAAGGTAATCACAGCATTTACGACGCCGCCGCGTACGTGGGGGTTTACCCAAACAAAAAAGCCCAAGGGCTCACAGGCAGCGCCTTACCCGCCCCGCTAATTGCCTACTGGCTAGAAACAGGCGTAAAACCGCACATATTAAACCCCAAAGGCTTAGCTAATTTAATGCACCCAGGCATTGCAGGCCAGCCGTTTGTTCGGCCGTCACTTATTAGTAATCAATCATTGGTGATCAGCATTACCAAAATAGAGCTTGCCAAAAACATTGAGCGCGCAATAAAAAGGCAATCAAAATGATAGACACCGCCGTAACCGAAATACTTAACCACGTAACCGACAATGTATTCGAACGCGAAGTAGCCAGCACCGCGTTATTACCCGCACTGTGTTACGTGCCAATTACCGACACCCCAAACGACACGCTCGACGCCACCGGCTACCGCGTCGCGCGCTACCAAATAAGCGCCGTGTCTATTCAGTCAGCCGACGCCGCCACGTTAGCCAAACAGGTGCGCCAACACCTTAAGTTTGTAAAAGGCTCGTTTGGCGGCGTCAACATCGCGTTAATCAAAGAGCAAAACACCATACCCGACTTTAGCGGCCACCCAAACGTACACCGCAAAATGATCGACTTTAATTTTTACTACGGAGAATAAACCATGATCGATACAGTTAAATTTCCCGAAGGTTCGCAGCTTTCAGTTACCAAAACAGGCGAGGCAGGCGAAACCAACGTTGTTAAAGGATTCGACAGCATTGGCGGCACTATTGGCAGTGAAGGTAAGCTAAACACCGACACTGTACTAAGCGACTTACAAGTGCAATACGGTAAATCGGCCCTAAAAGATGCAGGCGAACGCGAGCTAACCGGCCGCTGGTATGCAACTGATGCAGGCCAATTAGAGCTTAAAGCCGCTGCCGATGATGGCCTAGAGCGTGAATTTAAACTGCGCGTAGGCACAGACGGCCCAACATGGACGTTTAAAGCCGTGCTGGCCTCGTTTGTAATGAACGAACTTGAAGCTGAAAGCGGCCTGCGTTTTAAAGCAAAGATGGGCATTAACTCGGATGAGGGCCTCGCATAATGCCAACTCAAATTAACAAAGCAAACTTTTTTGCAAAAATGGGTGTGCTGCACCGCGAACCCGTCGAACTAAGTGGCTTTGGTGAGGTGCATATTAAAGCACTTACCGCCAAAGAAAACGAAGAATTTGAACAAATTATCGTTAATACCGATGGCAAAATGAAAACCGATATTTCAGTAAAAGCCGTTATGGTTATTAAAAGCGCCGAAGATGCCGACGGCAACAAGCTATTCACCATGGATGATTTAGAGCAGCTTAGCGCCATGCCCGCCGCGCCAATCAATAAAATGTTTGCCGTGGCCTCGCGTTTAAACAATGTAACCGATGCCGACATTGACGAACTAACAAAAAACTAAAAGCCGATGGGTGGCGGTGTTTCCTAATTTCGCTCGCATTGGAATTAGGGCGCACCCCGTCGGAGCTTAAAAGCCAAATTAATAACCACGAACTAGCCGAAATCTACGCATTTAAAAAAATGCAGCTAGATAAATCAAATCCTAAAAAAGACAAACCCGTCGAGTTACCACCCGACGATCTAGCACAATATCTTCAAGCGTGGGGAGCTAAACCAGCATGAGCACATTAGCCAGTTTAAATATACAAATTGGCGGTAACAGCGCCACGTTACGAAAAGAGCTAACCAAAGCGGGTAAAAGTGTAAGCAGTTTTGCTAAAAATGCCCGCAGTAATATGAACACCTACGCTAAAGCGGGTGTGCTCGCCGGTGGCGTTGTGGTGGGTGCATTGCTGGGTATTTATAAACAACAAGCGGCCGCGATTGATCAAACCGCCAAGTTTGCCGACAGTATCGGCATACAAACCAGCGCATTAACTGAATTGCGCCACGCCGCCGCGTTATCAGGTGTTACCAATAAAGAGCTTGATAAAAGCTTAGAAAACATGACGCGCCGCACAGCCGATGCCGCCTTTAAAGGCACCGGCCCACTGGCCGACACCCTAAAAGCGTTACAAATAAACGCCCAAGACCTAAATAAATTAAAGCCTGACCAGCAATTAGGCGTCATGGCCGACGCCCTTGTCGGCATAGAAAGCCAATCCGAGCGCACCCGCATAGCGTACGAACTGTTTGGCAAGTCAGGTATTGGCATGCTTAAAGTGCTAGAAGGGGGGAGCGCGGGCCTTGCTGCCATGCAAGATGAAGCCAAAGCCCTTGGCATAAGCCTAGATCGTATCGACGCCAACAAAGTTGAAATAGCCAACGATTCAATTACCCGCGCCGAATCCGTATTCAGCAGTTTTAGCCAAAACCTCGCCACGGAGGCCGCGCCCGTGATCGGCTCGCTCGCTGATTTGTTTTTAGAAAACGCTAAACAAGCCGGTGGCATGGGCCGCTATGCCGCAGATGCAGTCGGCACCATGGTAAAAGGTGCGGGGTTTGTCGGTAATGCCTGGCGCGGTATACAAGTAATTTGGCAAAGCTTAAAAGTAAGCTTTAACGGCCTGCGTTTACTGGTAATGGAAGGGGCAAACGCCATGCTTAGCGGCATGACGTCATTGGGCCAACACATTATAAAAACCGTTGTTTACCCAATTCAGCAAGCGCTCGATGCCGCTGGGTTTTTTAACGACGACGCCGCAAAAATGGCACAAAGCTTAGCCTCGTTAAGTAACTTTGACGCCCCGCAATTATTCGACAAAGACGAAACCGCCGCCGCGTACAAAGCCGCGCAGCAATCAACCACCGCCTTACATAATTTAATGATGGAGCCTATCCCGTCAGATAATTTAGAGCAGTGGTATGCCGACGCCAAAGCCCGTTTTGAGGCGCTCGCGCAAACATACGTAAGCACACTCAATTACAACCCGCCGGTTGCTCAAGGTAGCGAAGGGGGCACACCAACAAACGAAGAACAAACCAATCCATACCAAGCGCAAATAGAGCAAGCACAAGAATACTTTGCTGTTAAAAAGCTCATGCGCGAAAACGATTGGAGCGAAGAACGCGCACAACTCGGTGTGCAATTAGAAGAATGGCGATTAGCCCTTGAAGCTAAAAAAATAACCGAAGATGAATACCGCATGCTGTCGCTGCAAGCCAACGAAGAATTTAACGCCCAGCGAACAGAGCAAAACCAAACCTTTTTAGAGCAGTTGCGCGCGCAAGCGGCCCAAACCAGCACCGACTTTGATGCTATGTGGGGCAATACCTTTGACCGCTTTACCCAAGGCATAGGTGAGTCGGTGGCTAATGCAGTAATGACCCAGCAAAGCTTTAGCGACTCAATGAAAAGCGTAATGCAAGGCGTGGTTAAATCAACCATTGCCGCCCTTGCTGAAATGGGCGCAAAGCGTTTGGCATTGTGGGCCGTTGAAAAACTGCTTAATAAAACCTCGGCAGTTAGCGCCGGTACAACTATGGCAACCAGTGCCCAAGCTATGGCGCTAACGGCAGGTTTAAACGCATTTGCCGCCACTGCCGCAATCCCAATGGTGGGGCCTATTTTAGCACCTGGCGCAATGGGCGCCGCGTTGGCCGTCGCGCAACCTATGGCCACCGCGATTGGCGGTATTTCAGCAGGCATGGCCGGTATGGCGCACAGCGGTATTGATGCCATACCAAACGAAGGCACATGGCTACTTGATAAAGGCGAGCGTGTTTACACTAATCAAAGTGCCCAGCGCATAGATGAAATGTACGCCATGATGGCCAATCAAAATCAAAGCCAAGGTGCCCCCACTATCGCACCTAACTTTAATATTAGCGCAATGGACACACACGGCTTTGAACAATGGTACGAGTCAAACCGCAATCGCATTGCCATTGATATGCAAGAGCTAATAGAACAACCCATATAAGGCTATGTATGCTTACTTACCCAGCACAATACGTATTACCCCAGCAAGCGCGCCTGCGCAGCCTTGACGAAACACAAACCGACCCCACCCAAGGCGGCGTAGACACCGCTAACCGCATTGGATATATGCACAAATGGGGGGTTGATATGACCACCCCAAAATTAAAATACACCGATGTAATGGCGTTATTTTCATTTATGTGTGCGCTGGGCGGTAAATTTACCCCGTGTTTGCTTGCCAACCCATACCCACCGCTGGGTACAGGTATGAGCGACGCCCGCTTGCGCGAAACAATAAGCCAAGGCACCCAAAGCGCCCCCTTGTATAACTTACCTGGCGCAAAGGCGGGTCTTTTATTACCTGGCGACTTTATACAATTTACTAACCACAGCAAAGTGTACATGGTTACGCAGGTGCTTAGCAGTAATGGCGCGGGCCAAGGCACGGTGTATTTTACGCCGCCCTTGCGCACCGCTGTAGCGCAAAATAACCCCACCATAGCCGGTGCCGCCGTTAAATTCACGATGCGGTTAAAATCCGACAGTCAAGACATACAATTAAGCGCCCGCGAAGGGAAAGAAGTACCCATAAAAATAGAACTTGTGGAGTTTATTAATGATTAATTTACCCACCGAGTTAGTCACTATATTGTCGGGCCCGCACACCACGGCCCAGCTATTAACCATCGAGCTTGAAACCGATTTGCACCTCACCAATGCCGGTGCGCACATTCATTACGGCGGCATTGAATACCGCGCGGGGTTTTGGCAAGCAAAAGCCAGCATAACCCAGCAATCAAGCCCCAAAATTGGCGAACTCAACCTCGACCTAAACACAGTAGACAGCGCCATAACGGCGCTTTTTTTTACCTCAAATTGGTTAAACGCCCCCGTAACCATAAGCAAAGTGTGGTTTAACAGCGCCCACCAACCAGCATATAAAACCGAAATATGGCGCGGGCAACTCACTGGTAAATCAGGCACCGAAAAAAAAGACGAGGGCAAAATGACCCTAAAAGCCGCGTCTATTTGGGCCGACTTTGAAGCCGCGCGCGGGCGCAAAACCAACCTTAAATCTCAACACGTTTATTACCCAAACGATATGGGCTTTGAATTTAGCGGCACCGTGATCACCGACATACCGTGGGGTCGTGAGGGCAGTTCGCCATTAAGTGGTGGAAGTAATACAGACCGTAACAATCGTGGCGGCACAACAAGGCAGCGCTAATGGGCTTTTTAAAAAAAATAGTAAGCTGGTTTATACCAGAACAAAAACAGCAAAAACAACAAACCGGCACCGACGTAACCAAAGCCAGCTCAGATAATCACATTAAAGTCATTTATGGTACCCGCAAAACTGAGGGCACCATTGTGTTTATGAACACCACCAACCCTGCCGACGGTGACGACGTTAAAAACGACTTATTGCACATCATTATTGTGTGGTGTGAGGGTGGCATTGAATCAATAGACGATATTTTATTAAATGATATTTCAATCACCGATTCAAAATTTAGCGCAAAAGACGGCGGCCGCTGGGCGCATGCCCGAAGTTACAAAAACGGGTTTGGCACATACTCAGACACCCATTTAAAAGAGGCAGGTTTTGATCCTGCAAGCAAAGATCACCGCCTCGATGGTCTTGCGTGTACGTACTTGCGTTTAGAGTGGAGTATCGACGACGACGCACCCTTTAACGGGGTGCCTGATGTAACCGCCATTATTAAAGGGCGTCGTGTTAAAAACCTAGAAACCGGCGTAACAGAATACAGCGAAAACCCCGCCTATTGTACGCTCGATTACTTAACCAACCCCGTGTTTGGTAAAGGCTTAACAAGCAGTGAATACGATCTTGATGCGATTAAATTAGCGGGCCGCATTGCAAACACCCAAGTACCCGTGTACCAAGGCAGCAGCGAAACCCAGCCATTATTTACCTGTAATGCCGCCCTCGACACGGGCCAAAGTGTGCTTGATAACACCGAAATTTTATCAAAATCTATGCGCGCATTAACGCCTATAATTAACGGTAAAATAACCTTAATTATAGAGCAAGACGACGAACCCACCCCGTTTGGGCTTAGCGAAAACGAGTTCGACGGCGCATTAAAATACGACGAGGGCAGCAAAAGTAAGCGCTATAACCGCGTTATTGTTGAATACATCGACAAAGAGTTAAGCTTTAGTGCGCAAGATGCCGTTTATCCCGATCCAACAACCGACACAGAATTGGCAGATCAATGGTTAGCCGAAGATAACGGCATACTGCTTGAATACCGTTTTAAAGTATCAAGCTGTACCAATTATTACGAAGCCCGCCAAATGGCGCGCATATTAGCCATGATCAGCCGCGAGTCGTTAAGTTTTACCGTAAACGTGGCCCCTATTGGCTTGCGTTACACCGTGGGCGATGTAATACCCATTACGCATAAAAAAATGGGCTGGGTAAATAAACCGTTTAGGCTTGTTAATAAAACCGATTTACCCGACGGTAAATTTACGTTTAACCTACGCGAGCACCAACCGTATATTTACAACTGGCTAAGTGGCGAAGTGCGCCCGCCTATTCCTGATACCAGTTTACCCGATCCGCGCGACGTTGCTGAGCCGGTAAACTTTGCCAGCACATTGTTAAACGACGGCAATGTAAACATAACCTGGGAGTCAGAATACAGCCACTTTGATATACAAATATACAAAAACAACGCACTTATACAAACCACCACAACCATTACGCCCGCTTATGTGATCAGCGCGCTTGATGCGGGCGACTACGAACTAGATGTACGCGCCGCCTCTAAAATTGGGTTTAAAAGTCGTTGGGTGTCGTTTGGGTTTAATGTCGCGCTCCCAGCCGAACCCGTCGTGAATATTGACGCCACCACATTTAACACCATTACACTAAGCGCCAGTGTAACCGGCGCAAGTTTAGGCACCACGTTTGAATGGCAGTTTTTAGGCCCAACCGCCGAGCCAATCGCCCCCCCAAACACCGCCAGCGGCTATAACTATATTTACACCGGCCTTGTGCCAGATACAGAATACAGCTTTAACGTGCGCACTAAAAATTTATCAGGGGTGAGCCCTTGGGTAAATGTGGCTGTTAAAACCTCACTGGCCGACTTACTTGATCATATTAGCGACATACCGCTCACAAAATTAAGTGACGACGCCCAAACTCTAATAGAAGATATAAACACCCAAGTAGACCGCCTGCGCCCTGATACTGAGGGCAATTTACCCGACGTACTTAACCGCACAGTAAACGAGTTAAATTTAGAGCGTCAAGCCCGCACAGACATTGAACAAGGGGTGTTTGATTTATCTGCCAACTATACAAATTGGCGTCAAAACTACGAACAGCGCCAATTAGGTAACGAGCGGTTAATCGACGCCGCCGTGTATATCGACCCTGAAAACGGCACTATTGTAAACCGTGCGCTTGCCTATACAGACGAGGCGTTTACCGAGGCTAACGTATTAATTGACGGTGTAAACGCACGTATAGAGCTACAAGCAAACCGCATTTCGCAAAGCGATACACGTTTAAGTCAAGCTGAAGCAATGCTATTGGTACAAGCTGGGCAAATAACACAGCGCGCCACATTTACTGAAATTCAAAGTGAAATAGCGGGTGCTATAGAATCTTTAAGGCCTGCTTATAGCTGGAAGTTTAATAGTAATAATGAGGGGTTTAGTAATGTTGATAGTTACAATCCCCAAGGGTATATCGTAGCAACAGCCGCCATTAATTCACCCTCAATTAACTACATCGCAGACGAAAACCCCATGTTTAGGTTGCGTGTGCGCTTACACAGCGGCCAGCAATGGATAGGTGAAATAATTGCAAATAACGGCGAGGCGTTAATTAATGTTCCCTCCCCCAACAATACTGATTGGCAAACTTTACAAGTCGATGCCACTGGCACAAGTGGTTACACAGGTAATATTACCTCGCTTGAGTTAAATTTAGGGGCTTGTGATATTGACTTTATTGAAGTAGGAAAGCGCGGCGCTAACGATCTAGCGCTAAACGATATTACAGCCCGTACAACTGAGCTTGAAACCGACATTAATGCGGCCACGGGGGTCATGGCGCAATACGCAACCACAACGTGGGTAAATCAGCTTGGCTACCAAACCCAATCAAACGTCAATGCCATCATTAACGCGTTTGATACCACTTACCAAGTAAGCGCAACGCTGCAAACATTTGATGAAAACGGCACACTTGAAAAAGCCAACAACGCCCAACAATTTATTAATGGCGCAGAGGCATACATAACAAACCAAATAACCGCATTTAACGCCGCTGAGGATGGAATTGATGCCAAATTATCAAACGTTGATCAAACGCTCGACGCTTTAAACGGCACCATTAGCCAAAATGTCGTGCAAGTCCAAGGGTTAGAGCTTGACTTGCAAGACGCTAATTTAAACGACATTATAAATTCGGTTAATCAGCTATTAAAAAATAACGAGTTAACCCAAGCTGGTGTAAAACTATCCATTGCCCAAAGTGAGTTACAAGCTAAAACAACGGAGCTTGAAGCCCAAGCAAGCCAATCACTGGAATTAGCCACGATTTTTGAACAAGCCCGCGGCCAAATAACCGTGCTAAATCAAATTGTGGCCAACGAAAAACAAGCTACTGTTATCCGTGATGAGCGCTATCTTGCAACCTTTGACACCATAACCGCCCGATTTAGTGATGTAACCACGGCTATAGCCACGATTGACGAAGCCAACACCGTACGCGATCAAGAGTTTGAATCGTTTGTGGCTGATACCATTGCCAGCTTTGATGAAGTAACAGAAACATTTGCAAGCCAAAACCAAGCCTTTACTACGCTTGAGCAAAGCTTAACCAGTAAGATTGATACCGACACTGAACAAGCACAAAGCCAAGCGGTGGCTATGGCTCAAGAATACACCCGCACAGCCGTGGGTTATTGTGTAGATGCCAACGGCGACATAACCAGCGAAAGTGACGCGGTGGTGTGTGTCGCTGATGGTGGTTCGTGGGTAGCTGGGCCACTTGCCGAGTACATTTCTAACTTACAAATTAGCGACGGCGAAAGCACAGCCAGCATAAAAGAGCTTAAGCAAGTCTTTAAAAAGGTAAACGGTGAGTTAGTGGCCCGTGGCGGTTGGGTGCTCGATAACAATGGCCGCGCTGTGAGCGTGGCGGGTTATAACGATGGCGAAACAGGTAATTTAGACCTTGTTGCCGATGTAATACGTCACGGTGTTATGGTGGGTGATACGTTTGTACCTACCATATATGTTGATAACACCGATCCGACTAATCCCGTACATACATTTAAAGGCCGCATGGTGTTAGGTGATAACTACGAGGTTAACAGCGAAGACGACATACGCGCCCTAGATGGTGTTGATGGTAAAGATGGTGTTGATGGTAAAGATGGTGCCGACGGCATACCAGGTGCAAAAGGAGCCGATGGCCAAACAACCTACACATGGGTAAAGTACGCCGACAGCGCCAGTGGTTCAGGGCTTAGCAACTCCCCCACCAATAAAGAGTATATCGGTTTTGCTTATAATAAAACGACCGCAACGGAGTCAACAAACCCGACAGATTATAAGTGGTCAAAAGTTAAAGGCGAAGATGGTACCGACGGCATACCTGGTGCAAAAGGAGCCGATGGCCAAACAACCTACACATGGATTGCTTATAGTAATAACCCAAGCGGGTCGGGCATGTACCAAACACCCAACGAAAATACGCTTTATATTGGTATTGCGGTTAATAAGACCACCGCGACTGAATCAAACCAGCCAGCCGATTACACATGGTCGCGATTTAAAGGCAACGATGGTAACGATGGCCGCGATGGCCGCGATGGAATTAATGGTAACAATGGGGTTGATGGTTCGCGTGGCTCAGTTTCAGTGCAAGTGGCAACCGCTAGCGGTATTTGGTACGACTCAACAGCCAATGCCGCCTTACCCAGTGCCCCAGTAACACATGATCGCGTTACTATTTACAAAACCAGTGATCCGGCGGTGCAAACCACTAAACGCTTTAATGGCGCAAGTTGGGAAAGTTACGCATTGCAAGTGCATGGCAGTGTATTAATTCAAGATACATTAGATGCTAACGTGATCCGTGCGGGAACAACCATGACAGCCCCTAAAATTGTGGGGGGTGAAATAATAACCGACAATGGTACAGGTATACGTGGGGAGTTTTTCGACGATGGTACCTATTTAATTTGGATTGGTTCAGGAGAAAAAACAGATTCAAACGCCATATTTTTTATTAAAAAAAATACCACTGGCTTTATAAAAGGGAGTTTTTTCTCAGGGCAAATGCTCGAATCTAAATATGCACAAGGCACCACCGAGGCAAGTGTCACCCATCAAAGCGCCGGTAATGAGGTTGAAATAACTATTAATACCGACGGGTCGGGAACAGCAATTACCAGCAGTTCGTCGGTGCCTACAGGCGCAAGCACGTACACTTTGCCCTATGCAATAACGCGCAATGGCACAACCATTAAATCAGGGTCGGTTGTTGTTACACGCGTTGTAACTTACGAGCCACAAGACGGCGGCGAATACACCATACACGACTACTATTCATTTAGCACCACCGCTGTAGATACCAACACGGCAAGCGCGTCGTATAACTACGCCATTACAATAGGCTCAGTGTCATTATCTAATAAGCAGCAGCAAATAAGCATAAAAACGCAGGAGAATTTATTTAACTCATAAAAACACAATAAGTGATCATTATTTGATTTTAACATTTTAAGTGTTTATCTTTAACAGCACTTATTGCTTATAAATTAAACTTAATATGAAAACTCAAACGCTAAAAAACGTAAAAAATATCGTGCTTTGCTTATTGCTGACTGTGTGCTTAACGGGGTGTTTCAGTACGCCAGTAAACAGAGAATTTAACCGCGAGGGCGAGGCGCTAACGATTACCGTCACGCTTTACAAGGGCCAAAATGCCTTTTTAAAAGCAGCAAAACACCCCGCGCCTGGCTTAAATGGTGAGGCAACTTACTCTCCCAACGATAATCGTTGCGACATTATCATTAAGTCAACAGGCACGAATATTGTCGATGGAGTATTAACCCAAAGCATAGGCCATGAGGTTATGCACTGCCTATATGGGAACTACCACGCAGATAACCCAAAATCCCCACCACCCGTTATTAATAAAGAGGATTAACCATGGCAGAATATATCGCCCAGCAAGTTAGTGTCGTCAACGGTTCAAACGCCGTTATTATTGAAAGTGGCGAAAGCCCAGAAGCCGTACGCCAAGGTGATTTTTTATTTATCACTGGCAGCGACCCTGTTGGTATTAACCGCACTTATATCAATTCAAATTCTCAGCACGTTATCGAATTGTCTAAAAATTGGAGTAATGGCAACAAAAGCAACCAGCCCGCTATTGTTTTACCAACTACTGTAGAGTTTAAATCCGCCGCCGCTGCGCTTAAAAATGCAAACCTACTGGTTAATGATAACTTTGTTGCAATGCAGGATTGGCAAACAAAAACAGGCACCGTAACGTTTGTAAATATTGATGGCACAACCACCACAGTAAAAACACTTAAACAAATTGAAAGTGAAGCCCAAGCTCAATTAGACACTTACCACCCTTTCCCATGGGCGATGCGTAAGGTTGAGTTTGAAGCGCGCCGCGCGGCAAATAACGAAAAATTTGCTGCCAGTGGCTTTGTTCATTTCGGCAAGCACCGTGTTGATAGTGACAATTATGAATTAATAAATGAAGGTCTTTACACACATTTAGGTTTAGATGGTACTTTACAGGTTGGCGCTAGCACTAATAAAGCAGGGAAAAGTAAAGCAGACTTTCCAGTAATAAATATTACAGGTGTTTTGAGTCCCATTACCTCTTTGGGTGATGCTAACTATTCAAGAATAAAATTCCCTCCCGCCGAGGATGGTACACGCACTTACAACAAAGAATCAGGAATGTCGGCAACTCATGCAAGCCCCGCCATTGCATTTGCAAGCGAAACAGAAACAAACAAAGTTGTTACAAATCGCGTAGATATATGGGGGTTTGAAGCATTCTTACGTGAAATACACGATGGAGATCCTTTTGTCTACGCCAGTGGTTTAATTCAAAGTCAAGCGACAAGCATTGATGGTGTGCCAACTACTTTGGATAATGTACGCCCTGTTACTTATTTCTCATGGTATAAAGGTGACTTGGAAAGTGTGGGTAAGGGTGTGAACTGGCAAACAGCAAGCGAGCTAGAGCGCATCGCCATTGCGAGCAACCCTGATAATAATATTTATTTTAATGATGAAACAGGAAAGTTTTATCAGTGGTGCATTCGAGGTCGCAGCGTTGCGGGCGTAGGAAATGGTGATTGGGATACGATAGATACCAACCAACCCGCCAGCCTTACACTAAGACAACAGCCTGTAGGTACAGAGCAGAGAACACCACCGCAAGGCATACTGAACGAAGCCTTAGCGACAGGAGGTGGCAGCAACTACTACTCAAACACACAAAGCGAGTATAATACAGACCCACGCAAAGGGGTGTTTACTTCAAGAAGAAGTGATGTAAGTTCAGAAGGATATGCTTACTTCCTTGTATGTGGAACCGTTAACAGATTAAATAGAGGCGCTTACCACCCAAGCTTTAATCCATTAGGCACATCGGGCTTTGGCACCGCTGAATATACAAGCTGGGCTGTAAAATGGCACTCACAATCTCCAATACGTATTGCAAGCAGCACGGCAGATTGCTTTATAACATATAGCGATGGTGGTTCTAGGAGCGACAACCTTAACAGTGGTGGCTCTTTGGAAGGTGAAAGTGAAAACACCCACCCTGAAGGGCATTTTTATGATCTTATATATGCCAGTGGGTATGGAGGTGTTTGTCGTGACATACGTTACCCTGCCACCCCAGTGACGGTTATTGATGCTGAAAATAAAGATATTAACATTAAACAAGGAAAGTCGAGGGGCGTTGAGCAAGTACCCTTTACTTTTATTGCAAGACATACTTACGCATCGGGCAGTAAACACTACGTCAATCGAAACTATGGAGGTAGATCGTTAGAGGTAGGAGATTCTATATTGTTCAAGGATCTTGTAAGCCAAGTGTGGGAGCGCAGGTTAATAACGGCTATTGACGATAATCAGGCTAAGTTTTTAGAACAAGCTCCACTTACTTTGGTAAACGATGAAATTATTGTTTGGGAGACAAGAACTGATATAACATCCATATCCGGAGAATACACCCACCTAGACGTTATTTGTGACCCCGAGAATCTAGTTGATATACCTCAGTTTAGTAATGGCTGGTTAGGATCTTGGATACCCGTTGTTCCTTCAGGGCAGGCGCAAAATTATCCACTAAGTAAAATATCCCGAGAGCCAGAAGTTGTAAGAATATACAGCGACAATAATGGAGCATCGTGGATACGAGACACTGTATCTATCAACTCGATTGAAAACTTGCGGTCTGAAAACTGGCAAAGCAATCGAATTGGCCTCTACTACTACAAAGCCAATGCGAAACTTACAACACCCACGATGACGGCTGAAATTTTAGGCGGGGCAAAGGGGTTGGGAGCTTTCTATGCTACTAGCAGGGGAAATACGTATTCATCGGGCCGAGAGCTTGGCCACTCTTTTACGAACCAAGCATGTAACGGTAATAATGGTATAAGGCAGCAAGCCGATAACATGGTCAGCCTTGGGCTAAGGGTTGATATTAACCTACTCTCAAGTGATGGGCTAAGCCAGCCGCCAACACACCCGCCGGTGGTCCTTGATGCTCTTGCAGGTCAGATAGCTTATAAATGCCAGTATTATTTAGTTGAAAAAGACTCAATGCTTTATTTGAACTATATCTACAAAGGTCTTTATTTTACCAACTTAGAGCAAGGCTGGGGGGATGCTGGCTACTTTGATGTTTTACCTTATCAAGAATTAACACTCAACGATAACGGGCATTACGTACTCGCCGGTACATCACAATACTCTGAACCTTTAGGATGGATTAAAAATGCCAAGTAAAATTTTAAACTTTATCGTCCTTGACGAAAATAACGAGCCCGTTTTAAACGAGCAAGGTTTGCCACAGCTAAGGCCACGCCCAGCAACTAAAACCACACAGGATATTGAGCGCTTAATTGCGCTCAATAAGCCGGTAGAGGTGATTAATAAATTTGCTGAGTTAACGAGCTTGGGCGAACAGTGGGATTGGGCGCAAAGCTATTACGATTACTTGGTGGCTAAGCTGGAAGTTGAGCAATACAACGCAAACCTACCTGAACCCGTGGCTCACGAAGATGGGACATTGATTGAGGCGGAACCTAAGCCATTACCAACAGAGCCAGAGCAGCCAGCCGTAAAAACCGTTGAGGACGTACTCGCCCCTTACGCCCGCACCATTTTTAAATTAAATCGTCAAAAGCTATTAGACACCTTGACCGTAGAAGTAGACGGCATGGTATTTGATGGTGACGAAATAAGCCAAGGTAGAATGGCCCGAGCCGCATTTACAATGTCAGAGGGTGAGTCTATCGGGTGGGTACTGGCGAATAATGAGCAAGTGATAGTTACTAAAGCACAATTTGCTTTAGCGCTGCGTTTGGCCGGAACAAAACAAGCTCAAATATGGGCGATGTAGCAAAAGGTTAAAAAAACAGCAATTAAACAGTGCGCGTGATCTTTAACTTGAGGATAACACAAAACGTGTTATATTAGACTTAATAATTGATTGGCGTGTTTGTATAAGCATTGCTGAAAGGAAAGGTAAAACGGGCGCTCGCACCGCGCCCGTTTTGCGCTTAAGCACACAAGTAAGAGCTTAAACGAGCTTTTATTTTATGCCCAAAGCGTATAAAAAACAAGTGACCCAAATGCAAACAGATAATAACAACACATCATTAACCCATTGCAACCGCGTTAAAAACGCGAACCCTGCCTATACCGTACCCAAAACCCACACCAAGCGTTTAGCGTTTGTGCGCGACTTGGTCGAAAAGTCGCAAAAAATAAACATCGTTAAATCAGACGCCGCCGTTTATATGCGCCCCACCACTAACCGCAAAAAAGTGTATTACCCCGACCGCGAAAAAGCCATGCGCGCATTGGCAACCGTATTTTGTGAGCATGTAAACGTAGTTACTCACCAAGTACAAATAAGCCTGCGTAATGCCGCCGATGTTTGCGGGCTAAGCACCATAAGCCAAACCGAGCTTAACAAAGCCAAGCTTGATAAAAGCTACGCCCCTAAACCGAGTATTAGCCGCGCGAGCCGTGCGTTTAAAGATATGGTCGATCTCGGGTGGATCGTGGCCCATAAAGAGTGGCAAGTGTGGGATAAACACGCGGGCCAATGGGTTGATAAATACTTTGAAGTAACCGAGCTATTTTTTAAAGCACTGGGTATTACCCAAGAACGCGTAGCCCGCCAACGTGATGCACGTTTAAAATACTTACGCAAACAAGGCATAAAAAACGGATTAACGCCCGAGCAGCTAGGCGTTATGAGCGTGGCCGAAATTAAAGAACGCCAACGCCTGGCGCATTACCGCAAAGTGTTTGATCGCATAAAAGAAAAACGCGCTATAACAAAAGTTAAACGCGCCATTAATCCCAAAACCCCCGAACAACAACGCCACATTGCACAGCAGCGTGTATTAAGCCGCTTAGGTGCCGCCGCCAGCTTAATGAGTCTTGACGTTTTTAAAGGCCTAGTAAATCAAGAGCTCGCCCAATTACGCGCCATTGCGCAGTACGAGCCCAGCGCCCCACCGCACTAACCAGCCACTTAACAACCAAATACCACCATGCATAAGCGTGGCTTTTTGCGTGCCTTACGTTTAAATTTAGCCCTACCCTTGGCTGTTTTGATAAGCCAGCTCCACAAAACCCAACCACACCCGCCAATTTAGGTGCCACCTTATTCCCATTTAAAGGCCCAAACCTTACTTATACATATAAAGTGCAAGGCTAATTTGGTTACATGTGCTATTTGCTCACTTTAAAGTGCAAAATTATCTTACCTTTAATAACAGCTAAATAACTTATACGCACAGCAAGCTGTGTATAAGGCAATCCGCCTCGATGAGCTAAAGCTCATGGCGGTATAATAAAGAATGAATGATGCGCCCCACTTCGTAACTGCGTTACGGGGGCTTAGTTGCCCTGCCTTATCACCTCATTGCAAATAAACAACCCCACAGCCCTAACAACAGTGCTCTTTTTTGGTTTATCAAGGGGGCAATCAAATTTTGTGCCTTAATGGGCTTTATACGCCCACCACCTTAAGTGGCTATCAAACGCATGGGCTGGGTTTATCATGCGCAAGCGCATTGAGTGCATAAACCTTAACTACTCTGCTAAACAACACCCAGTGCGGCCCAAAGTCCGATACTTAGTAAAAGCGTGACAGGTCACAAAACAGTAAATAAACAAATTAAGTTAGTCTAAAAGCCATAGTACGCAGTTATATTGGGTGTAGTGCGAACGGGAAAACACCTTAAGTTAGCCTAAAAGCCATAGTGTTTATTTGTATTGGTGTAGTGTGAACGGGAAATATTCCCGTTTACGCACTCTATTGGGTAGTGAAACAGCGGGCCGTAACAGTTTGGCCGGTTAAACTATGGGCCTATATTAAGTTAATGCCTCAAGTTAGCCTAAAAGCCATAGTTTGGTGTTTTGTTGGTGTAGTGTGAACGGGAAAGCATATTAAGTTAGTCTAAAAGCCATAGCGCTTAATTTGCTGCGCTATCTGTCATGTTAAATAATATAGCGGTTACTTTATTACCACCCCCTGTAATTTCTTTAAATGTCACATTAATCGGGGTTTTATCATTGATCCGCGCGACGGCCGGTATTAAAAATTTACGCTTAAGCTCGGCATAATTGGCCGCTTGCGTTGCTGGCAGATCGTAACGTTCTATAAGCCAAGCAATATCAACACGCCAAACGCCAGTGTTACGCCATTGGCATAAGCTTTCATAAAGTCTAATGGTGCGCGAGTTATTTAATTTGCCGCAGTGCTGCAAATAAAATTGCGTAAACTTTTCAGATAGGCCCGTTACATAAGGCACTAAACGGGGGTTAAACTCAATCTTAAACACGCCCCTTTCAACTTTGCGGGCTTGCTCCAAGAGCCAAGGGCGCGATATTTCCTCATAATCCCCCGTAGTAGGGTAAAAAGAGACATAGTTGCGCAGCAGCTCGTCTACGCCTAATTTAACGTCTTTTGACGCCGTAACCTTGCCCACTTCAAAATAATGCTGATAATCGTGTACACTAATAAAAAACACGCCCTCTTTTGCGCTATCGCTTTGGTATGCTTGCGCCAAGCACAGCCATAAAACGCGCTTACCTTTTATTGATAAGTGATAGGCGGCCTCGGTTACTTCGTTAGATTGTACAATAAGCTGATTATTATCTTTTTTTGTTTTAATTTTAGTCATTGCTATGGCCTTTTTATTTTAAGCCACAATACAAATAAACCCCCTGTGAGTAAAGTAAAAACGAGTTAGCCTAAAAGCCATAGTAAGTTAGCCTAAAAGCCATAGTAAGTTAGCCTAAAAGCCATAATGAGTTAGTCTAAAAGCCATAGTGAGTTAGTCTAAAAGCCATAGTGAGGCGCTACAGCCTGCGTTATATATGGCCTGTAGAGCGCCTATAAATATAAAATAATAAATATATAAATACTTATAAATACCCTGTTAATAACGGGTGTAACTTGAGTTTGTTATATTTAATATTCATTAAATATCTTTTTAGTATTAAATAAATATCTATTTTGTGTTTATAACACGAATCGTGTTTACACGGTAAAAATAACCATCTATACTTCACTGGCTTTAAAAATATAAATTATAGTGAGTGACTAAGATGGAAAATCAACACAAAAAAATAGCGGGCTACAGAGACTTAAGCCAACAACAAATTAACGATATGAATGACATAAAAGCCGAAGGGGAAAGGTTGAAAAATGTTATTTCAGCAATGCGAAGCCGTAAAGAAATAGATCAGCGATGGGTATCAATAGCAGAAACACATTTACAGCAAGGGATCATGGCTGCTGTTAGAGCTGTGGCACAACCAGAAAGCTTTTAATAAATCCATATTGACAATTACCCTTTTTCAGCGATATATTAAAAAGGCACTGGCAAAATCCAGTGTCGGGATTGAGACCCCGCATGATAAAGGTGGCATTGTCACCAGCTTATACGCTGGTTTTTTAATGCCTACTGTTTAGCACTTCCATATATTATGGCAAGCTGGGCGGGGCCACTTCGGTGGGTCGTTTTACCTTTATCGCGACAGTCTCAACCTCGTTTTAGCTTGCCACCCAAACTGAGACTTTTGCGTGGCTTAAATAACATTTAAGAAAAAGGTAAAAGTATGACTATTCAAACACTACCAATCAATGCAATTACATCAACAGAAACAAAGCTAGTAACTAACACATTTAAAGTCGCCGAGGCTTTTTCTAAACGTCACCGAGACATTATAAAAAAAATAAATTTACTTGAATGCTCAGCCAGTTTTTTAACCGCGAACTTTTGCGCGGTTAAATATAACCACCGTGGCAACGTGTATGATACTTATGAAATGAGTAAAGACGGCTTTATGTTTTTGGTTATGGGCTTTACTGGAAAAAAAGCGGCGCAGATAAAAGAGGCATACATAAACGCATTTAATGCCATGGCCGATAAGTTAAGCGAATTACAATACGGTACATTAACTCACGGCCAACAACGCCAAATACAAACCAAAATTAGCACACTGGTAAACAGCCAACCGCGCGAACTGCACCAAAGTTTATACAACACGCTATACAATAAATTAAAAAGCCACTTTAACGTGACCAAGTACGAGCAAATACCCGCCCACTTATTTAACCAGGCGTTAGCGATTGTTGATCAGTTTAAGTTAGCTGCCCCGCAATACGATGCGGTAATTATTGATTTACCTAAATCGGGCATAATAAAATCAACGCAAGTAAGCGCGTTTAATTATGGCGATACCTTATTGCCAACCCCAATGGCCGCGTTACTTAACCAACTTATGCAGGCCGAGCAACAAAATAAACCGGTGCTGGTTAATAATGTGCGTACCGCCGCTAAAGACCTAGACGGCCTATTGGGTTTATTGCAGCAATACAATATGATGTTTAAACAGATCACGGCGCTAACCGAACCTAGCCGCCATATTTAAGGTAATAAAAAACCCCGCTTAAGTGCGGGGTTTTTGTTTTATTAATTAATTTAATTAACGTTAATGCCAGGTATTGGCCCGCTGGTAAATGTATAGTTTACAACAATGTTATTTTTTACCAGTATATCTAACGTTTTTTGTGTGCCACTCGACGTATATTTAGCTGTCACTAAATACGACTGCATTTTAGCTTCACCCTTGGTGTGAACATACATCCATTTTGTTTCATTTTCGCTTATTACTATTTTTGAGTAAGGCTGCCCAAACCAACTTACTAATTGTTCGGTGGTTGTTTCACCTTTTACAATATTGTTAACTTGCTCACTTGAAAAGTCATTACCTACCGAATAATCGCTTTTAGCACATGCCACCAAAAGCAAAGCCAATAACGCCATTAAAATACTATTCTTAAACATACCTGTTCCTTTATATTGAGGCTGATTGCTTAAAAATAATACCCTAATTTTACGTAATATAAACCCCGCATATATGCAGGGATATTTAATTAATATTTAATAAATATTGATTTAATATTTACACGGTGCTTTTTTGGCTTTCATCAAGGCTTTTAAGTGCAAGCGCCACCGCGTGATCGATTGCTTGCCCCTCGTTTTTAATCTCACCCAAATGGGCCTTAAGGGCCGCCAGCCCTGCTTTTGTTTCGGGGTTTACATACGCGTCAATACGTTTTTTACACCCAATTTGCTTAGTGTGGTGGCGCTTTCGTGCCAGTGCCGCCGCTGCTTTTTTGTCTTTGATCACTTATTTACTGCCTTATTTTTAATTATATATTATCAAAATAACACATAATGTGTTTACACGGGAATAATTAACAGTAATAATGTTTTTACACGGTAATTAATAAGGCGCAAGTATGTTAAGGGATAATGAAATAGTGGTTGATAATTTCGCCGGTGGCGGCGGTGCAAGTACGGGTCTTGAAATGGCGTTAGGCAAAAGTGTTGATATAGCCATAAACCACGACCCAGCCGCCATTGATATGCACAAGGTTAACCACCCAAGCACAGCGCATTATTGCGAGTCTGTTTGGGATGTTGATCCCGTTAAGGCTTGCGCTGGCCGCCCCGTTGGCTTGGCGTGGTTTAGCCCCGACTGTAAGCACTTTAGCCGCGCAAAAGGCGCAACACCAGTAAGTAAAGACATACGCGGTCTTGCTTGGGTGGCGGTTCGCTGGGCTATGTCGGTGCCGGTGCGTGTTTTTATGCTTGAAAATGTAAGCGAGTTTTTATCGTGGGGGCCGGTGGTGTGTATAAACGATCAGCCGCGCCCCTGCCCTGCCCGTAAAGGTGAGACGTTCGACGGCTTTATAAAAGCATTAACAACAGGGCTAAAACCCTCACACCCTACATGGCTTGAGGCTGTTAGGGCGCTTAACATTGAATTTAACTTAGTTGAAAAATATAAATTATTTAAAGGGCTTGGTTACTGCATTGAGCACAAGATTTTAAAAATGTCTGATTATGGTGTGCCAACCAGCCGCGAACGTTTGTTTATAGTGGCTCGTAATGATGGCGCGCCGATAAGCTGGCCCGCGCCTACTCATGGCGACCCTAAGCGCGGATTAATTAAAGTAAAAACGGCCGCCGATGTGATTGATTGGTCAATACCAGTTAAGTCTATTTTTAATCGACCGCGACCAATAGTCGAAAAAACCTTAATACGTATCGCCAAAGGGATTGAAAAAGAGATAATCAACAACCCCGATCCGTTTATAGTGCCGCGCGAACATGTAGCCCCTTTTATTACCGAACACGCTAACGGTTCAAATCAACGCAATATGGCCTTAAACGAGCCATTACGCACATTGTGCGCGCAAGTTAAAGGCGGTCACTTTGCATTAGTTACCAGCCATATAATAAAGTTTCGCGGTGATAATACCGGCCATAAAACCAACGAGCCATTACATACTATTTCAGCCGGTGGCAACCATTTAGGCGAGGTGCAAACCTTTTTAATTAAATACTTTGGCACATCAAGCGCCCAAAGCGCCCTTGAACCACTCGGCACTATTACCACCAAAGACCGTTACGGCGTGGTGATGGTTAAAGGCAATAAATACCAAATTGTTGATATTGGTATGCGTATGCTTTACCCGCACGAATTGTACGCGGCCATGGGGTTTCCTGCGTCCTACAAAATAGCCTTTAACAGTGAGGGCAAAAAAAACACCAAGCAAAATCAAGTGGCCCGCTGTGGTAACGCAGTATGCCCACCGGCCGCCGCTGCATTGGTTACAGCCAACTTAAGCTTGCCTAAAAAACAAGTCGCCGCATGAATAGAGCCATTTTTAACACCATCAAGCACCACGCGAACATGTACGTTATGTATGAGGGGGTAAAGCACTATGTGATTGCCTCTAATTTTACAGAGGGGTTATTTGCGCTTGTTCCTGAACGTGAGCAAACCCCCGCCGACGAATGGCAGTGGGTGCGCTGCGAAAGTGTAGAGCTAATAAAAACGGGGGTGGTACTTGGCTTTAGTTGTAAGCGCTGATCAGTTTGATTGCTTTTTGGCCTCGGTGTGCGCGTTAACGAACGTAACAAGTTGCGGATCAATACACCGTGATGAACACGACGTTGCCTATCAAATTAAGCATAACGGCGAGTTTGTCACCGTTGGCCGTTACACCCCGCCCAATGAATATTTAATATTTGATGTGCTTAATTGCTATGGCGGTAATTGTGTCTGAAATTCAATTAGATATGTTTAACCCAAACGCACCAGTAGCCACCCCGCTAGAGATAAAAAAAGGGGTGGGCTATGCGTTGGTATTGGTTGTTGCTGAAATAGGCGAACATGAATGGCAAGAACGTTACTTATGCAAATATGACTTAGCGTGTGATCAGGCGTTAACCACGCAAGCGCTTTTACAGCACCATCGTAAATTATTAACGCACGGCACCTTAGTTAATACCGCGTATGGCCCGCGCATAAAAGTAGAAAACGGCGAGGTGTGGTTTACCTATAAAAAAATAAAGTATTCGCATGCAAAAAGCATTATTGATTTAGGGGTGCTGCCTGTACTTAGCGACATTACCCCAAAACAAACACCACAAAACGGCAGTATGTAGCATGAGCATTAAATTTAACCGCGTAAAAGAGGGCGAGTTTTTACGCTTACTGCAAGCAAAATTATTTAACAAGGTAATGGCCCAGCAACAAGCAGGCACTAATAAATACCATGTGATCGGTATTATTGCAGGCCAAGCCATTGCGTACACCGTACGCCATGGCCGCGCCGATGATTTGCGCACCTGGCGCTTAGATAACATGGCCGCGTTTTTAAATAAGCACATGTAACCAAATTTGAAATACAAATGAGTTAGCTATGTATCACACAATAATTAAGGGCCAGTACTGGGTGTTTGGCTCGCGTAAAAAATACGAGCAAGGTTTTTTACCTCGCTTTAAATGCAATACACGTAAAGAGTTAGTGGCGTTTTATAAGTCTTGCGGGCTTAACTTATTTAGGTTGTAAATGCTAATAGATTATATCGATTCGCAAAATTTACCGTTTTTTATATTATGGCTTGATTGGTGTTTTTACGCATACAATCACGAATTGGGCATTTTAGTTGCGCTTTGCTTTTGGCGCTGTAAGTGTTACCGAAAAAAGCGCAATAATATTAAAGTTAAGCATTTACCAAAAGATGTACTGTTATCGTTTATGCTGGGGTTTATTGCATGGGTTGCTTATTGCTTATATTGGCAAGGGTTTGCCCTCGGGTAAAAATTTAAAACAACCATTAGGCACGGCCTAATAGTTCACTCTATTTTAACCCCCTTTAACCGCCGTTTTATTTCCCCAATGCTTAAGCCGTTTTCGTACACGCCGTTTGTGCTGGCTTGGCATATTAGTTCGTCGCGTCGATCAAGCCATTTTATTAAGGCGGTGGGGCTGCAGTTTAGCCGCCGTGCTATTTCGCTTTTAAATACGTCTTGGCTTAACCAAAATAATATTTGGTTTTCGCGCTCATCAAGCCTGCTTTTTATTATGGCCCCTTTTGCCCGCCCTGCGGGTAAGTTGCTGGCTTTGCGGCGAACGGCTGCCGCTTTGGCTTTTAAACTGCGTTGCTTACTAAAGTCTTGTGCGGCAAAGGCGCGGCCAATTTGTATAAAAAATTGCCCTACGTCGTTTTTGTGGCTTGGGGTGAGGGTGTCGCCCGTTAAGCAAAAGTGTATTTCGGCCCCTGCGTTTATTATGCGGGTGGTCACTTCCATTATGTCGCTGATAGAGTCGCGGCCTAAGCGTTCTATGTCGTTTACTAACACCCGATCGCCTGGCGCTAATCGCTCTATTAACTCAATGAGCCCGCGCTGGGCTTTGTTGGTGCTGGCCCCGCTTAATTGGTACTCGTACCATTTGTATATAAATAGCCCGTGTTTACTGGCGTATTGGCTTATGCAATGGCGTTGCCCTTTGCTGTGCTGTTTGCGCGCGTCGCTTATGCGTATGTAGGCGTAATTTTTTGCCACGTTTGGCCCGTTAAACTTTAGGGTTATTTTTGTATCGCTAAAGTTTAACTATAGGCGCATTACTATGGGTAATTTAATTAACTTTAGGGTAAACCCTAAAGAGTGGCTTTAACGCCTTTTAAATACTTGGCGTGGTATTTGCTGTTGCTGTTTGAATTTATTTTAAGGAGCAAAAAAATGACAGCGACATTATTACTATTAAGCGGCCTTGCGGCAGACGTTACCTCAGCCAATGTAAATACACAGCAATTACAGGGCTCAGCCGGTATTATTATTTTAAACCCTAAAAAACCTAAACCAAAACTACAGGGTTCGGGCGGTATTATTATTTTAAACCCTAAAAAGCCAAAGTAATGGCGCTTAACAATGTTTAAAAAGCCAGCAAGTTGCTGGTTTTTTTATGCCTAAAATTATATTATAAATAGCCAACAAGGAGCGTACATGCTAAATACATTAACGAATATTTATAACGATTTACTGGTTGCTACGGCGGCCCATAACGTATTTTCGTTACAGGTGGTTATTTCGGTGTGTTACGTGTTGGCGTTTGGGTTGTCGATTGTGCGCGCGTTAAAAAACACTGAACTATTAAGTGATTTTTTATGTATTGCGGTGGTTGGGTCTAAATACATGTTAACTACATTATTAATGGAGCATGTGCTTATGTTTTTAGCCGACACCCAGCGCGGCGATTTAGCTCAAAACGTGTACTTGGCGTTGTGCGGGTTTAATTTATTAAGTGTGTATGTGCTTTATAAGTTACACACGCGGTTTAGTTATAAGTATGGCCCGTTATTTTTTACCGTTGTGCGTTTAACGCTGGTGTTGGCGTTGGCTCACTTTGCGGTGTGGGTTAAGTTTGTGGTGTTGGATATTCAAGAGGGATTTGCGGTTATGCATTACGCATATAGTTTTATTGTGCTTTATATTAGTGTGGCGCTTGGGGTGTTAATGGTGTTCCCGCGTTTATTATTTACCCGTTTTGGGCGTTTTATGAGTTTGCAATTTAGTGGGGTGGCACATGATTAATATTGTTTATTTTACTGCGCTGGTGTTATTTGCGTTACTTGTATTAAGTACCTGGCTTATTGCGCGCCGTTCTGTATTTAAAAAACAAATTAGAGATAAGGCCGAATTGGCGATTAAATTAAGCATTAACGCTAAGCACGAACCCGACTTTAATAAAGCAATGCAATTAATGAATGAGGCTGAAAAGCTTAAAAATGAGGTGGCATTAATATTGGGTAAGTTTCCAAGTATGCGCCGTTATGATTTTGAGCTTGCAGAAATTACACCGGCTGAGGTGCAAGCGCCCGTTGAGGAATTATCAATAGGGCAGTTAATGAATAAATATGATAATGATTTAGGGCATAAAGTAATTTATGCAAAGTTTAACAAAGAGCGCTAGGCGCGCTCTTTTGTGTTTTTGTTCCACTGTATTGTAAGTTCGTGCTCAATATCGGCGGCTTGTTTTTTTGCAAGCTGTTCTAAATCTTCTAAGCTGCTCGCTTTATTTATAAACCCCTGCTCGTTTAGCTCTCTTAAGCTTTTTATTAAACCTTGCTTTATATACAACAAATCGTTTGGGTCTAGTTGGCTCATTGGGCTGCCATACAGTAGGTGATCGTAACTTATGCCGGTTGCCTGCGCTGTTTGGTCTATTAGTGCATACGGTGTTGAGCCGCGTTTAATTGTGTTGGTACACCATGAGTCACTTAACGCTATTTTGCGCTCAAGGGCTGCTTTATTTTTTACACCATGCGCCCAGCACACACGATTTATTATATCGTGTACGGTTTGCTGCTCGGGTGTTAGTGCTTTTTTAAACATGGGCCTGCCTCTTATGTTGGCGTTATAGTAACCGATCCTGTAAATAATTACATACCCTGCCTGAATAAAAACTGACAAAATGTAAGTTTTTATTGCAAAGGGTGTCATATCCGTGTAATTTTCATTGCAATTAATGCAGTTATCTAAGGTTAAATTATGGAAAATAAAATAAATAAAACAGTGAGCGTTGTAGATGATTTAAGCGCCGCCCATTCGCTGTGTGTGATACTGGCCCGCGCCAGTGAGGACGATCAGCACGTTAACGCGGTGGCTGTGCAAATCGCCCAATTACTAAATAAAAGCGTTAATGCGCTTGGCGACCAATAACCGCCGCTTGCAGCCATGCGGGCTTACTGGCTAACCATTGCAATAACAGGTTGCTTGGTAGGGTGTGTAAATCAATTAGACGCATTTTTTGTATTGCTGTATAGTTTGCTTGTGACATTTTAAAGTTTCCTCTTTAGTGTTGCATGTAGCCGGTGGGGGTCAGAGTTCACCGGCTTACGTTTTAATGTTTGGTTATCGCTCGTCTTTTTCTAACTTTTCAAGTAGTGCTTGCACCATGTAAGCCGATAAATTCCCACTTACTTTGCCCGCCGCTTTTAAGCTGTTAAAACGTTCCTCTGCCTTTACGGGCAAATTATTAATGTGTTTTGGCTTGGTGGCTGGCTTGGCGTGTTGCTCGGTGTTTTTTTCACTCAGTGTGGCCGCGTTACCTACGTTGTTAATTTTGTCGAATTTGCTGCTCATGGTCTTGCCTTGTATTGAATGTGTATTAATAAAGTATGGTTTAAATATTTAATAGCGCGCTTACTTCGTCGGCCAGTGCGTTAATGTCGCGCGCGGCGTCGCTGTATTTTGTTTTTGGGTGGGCGGTAACGCCTAAACCATCAAGGGCCGCTTTTGAATAATCTTTACGCGTTGGTATGGTGGTTGTTAAACGTGATAAGTGCTTAGCGTTATTTAAAAAGCTTTCTACGTCGTCAAACTTTTTGCGGCGCGGGTGAACGCGGGTAAACAATACGCGGCCATTTATGGGGGTGCCCATTTCTTTGCTTATTTCGCTGAGTGTTTTATCAAAGCTTTTAAGGCCGATCACTTCGGTTATGTCGTCGTTGGCTGGCACTATAACCAAATCACTTAACGCCACGGCTATGCGGTTTAGTTCTGAGTCGAACCCGCCACAATCTACCAGTATTAATTTACCTTGCTCGGTGTGTTTTAATTGCTCAATAAGCGCCTGTTTGCTTAAGCCACTTAATACATTAAATTGCGCGCTTGGCTCGCGAAAGCTATTTAAGGTCACTAAGTTACTGTGCGCGTCTTGGTCTATTACGATGTCCGGCTTTAATATTTCGGTTAAATTTAGCGCGGTGGTTGTTTTGCCCACCCCGCCTTTGTTATGCGCTAATACAATGATCATGTGCCTGCTCCTTTTTGATTACCGTGTAAATGTAAGGGAGTTTTATTTTTAAATCAATAAATATTTTAAATATATTCAAAATATATCAATTAAATATTTATTTAGTATTAAATTTGTATTTATATTCAAATTAACACAGTTTGTGTTTACATGTTATTTTGCCTTTGCTATGGTGTGTTACACGGTAATTTACACAGTGCAAACGAGGGATTTATGACAGGTTCGCAAGAGGTAGCCGCCACAGCGGTTGATAATATAGATAGCCTAGTAACTGAAATACTAGAACACGATTACGCCGACAATGAGGTAAGTTTAGGGCGCATATTGTGCGGTAAACAAGAAATGCAAGTTGTGCTTAAAGTGGTGGCGGTTCGCGAAAGCTTTATTTTTGACGAATTTGAAGATTTAACCGAGTTTGGGCAAGTAATCGAAAAACAAGACTGTGATCACGATTGGGAAAACATGGGCGGTTATTCTCAATGTACTTATAGCCACTGTCAGGCTGTAAAAAATGAATGATAAAACAAACGCCCACTTGCATAACCAGCTTGTTAAGCTCGGCGATATGATGGGCGACGGCCTACACCGTGAACCTGGCGGAAAGTGGATTAATTCAGAATACCGCCAAACGCTTAAAGCGCTGGGTATGCTGCCGCCGCGTAAAAATAACAGCGCGGTTATAAACGAGGCGATGATCACGCGCGTTGCACAAGTGCCATGCCCTAATTGTAATGGCGTACTTAAGCAAACACGATCAGGCGCTAAGCGCGCCAAGTGCCAACAATGCGGTAATTTATATAAGTTATTAAAGTGAGGGTGTATGTTTACTAATTTACGTAAGCGGTTATTTAATATTTGTAGCGTGTGCGAGCAACCAGCCACAAGTGATGTTTGCGGGGTTCGTTATTGCCAAGTTCACTTAAACGCTGAATTTCAACGTGTAATGGATATTGAAGCAAAGAGGTGCGGCATTGAATAATTCACATGTTATAAAATGGTGCCGGTATAATTGTTGGCGGGCCATGCAAGCAAACCGCCAATTTAGCCAATTGCATTGGGCTACGCAAGAGCGGATAGAGCGAAACGAACAGCCCCGCACTTAGGCGGGGCTTTTTTATTCTTTATCATCCAATAGCTGTATTTCTAGTTGTTCTCCCATATCGTTAAATAATGGGTTTTCGTCGTCATACATGCAATTAAAACTATTTTGATTACAGGCCACTTGATCAAAGCTGTCAATTATTTCTTGTTTGTCGTTGTCGTCTAATTCGTCAATAACACTGGTTATTGCCTCGCGTAGCCAGTTAATGTCGGCTGTCATGTTTCGGCGCATGCCATCTACACTTACTTGCATTGATATACCTCATTTATTTTTCGATACAATACCCAGCCGTCGCCCACTTCGTTGTTAAATACCTCAACGGCTTTGGGGGTGATTAGGTTAGCGCTGAGTATTTCGCGGTGGGTTTCGGTCACGGCTACATCGTTTAATATGGCCATGCCGCTTACACGTTCATACCCTTTGGTTTTCATTTTTGCGTCAATGGTTGGGTTCATGGTTTGGCCTTAAATGAAATTTCAGTGACTTTAAAGCGCCCTCTGGCGGGTGTGTCTCTTAAGTAAAAGCGCTGGCAAGGTTCGCCACATTCATCAACGCCCACCCCCCAAAAAGCGTAGGTGTGTTTTATTTCAGTTGCGATAATACCGTCACACTCAAAATCTAAGGTTTTTTGAGCATCCTCAATGTTTACATGGCCGCGGATATATTCGTGCGTTTTATCATCCCAATAAATAAGAAGGTACTCGCCTTGCTTTGTTGTTTGAGTTGGCATAGTTGTTACTCCTTATTTAGCCGGTTTTAGGTCGGCGTTAAAATTAACGGGGATCATGTCGGCGTCGGTCATTTCGCCATTTTGTATGTCGTTTACCTGGCATAACCAGTTTTGTGCAAATTCGAGGGTTGCTTTGCTTGGGCGTAAGCCGCCCTTGGGTGCTGCGCAAAGTTGCGCGCCGTTTTTTGGGTCTTGTGCTATTAGGCCACCGCGCCCGCTTTGGTGTAGGTATAACAGTGATCTGCTTTCGAATTGGGTGCCGTCCTCGCGCTGCATTTTGGTTTTTTGCGGCCAAATAATTAGGTGATGCTCGCCGTTGTGGTAAAGCCCTGCGCCGGTGTTGTGATCAAGCTTGTGTTTAAGTTCGGCCACTTTGTTTACGGCTATGTTGCGTTGTTCGGTTAAGTGCGCAATTTCTTTGCGGTACTCTTTGGCCTCAAGCTCTAATTTACTGCAGCGGGCTTGCGATTTTTCGTTGGCCTCTTTTACGCGTTTAATTTGTTCTTTTAGCTTTTTGGGGTTTAGCTGATTAAGCTCGCGCACTTTTTCGTGTGCGGTTTTAAGCTGGCTTTGTAAGCTGGCAATGGTGTTATTAAGGGCGGTTGTTTGGCTTGCTATTTTTACGCCATTTTCTACGGCTTTGGCCGCGCGGTTTAAGTCGATGGCGTCTTGCTTTGCTTGATCTTGTAGTTCAGCGTTAAAGCGTTTTTCGGCCTCTAATTTTGATTTTAGTATGGCTATTTCGTCTTGGGTGTTTTGCTTATAGAGCGCGTGTATTTGCGTTTGTTGCTCGGCCTGTATTTGTTCGGCGTTGTATTGCTCTACAAAGCGGCTGAGTGTGTCGCTTGAGTGCGGTTCGCTCTCGGTGCTATCTACCAAGTGCAATTGGCTTAGTGCGGCGCATTCTTCGTGGGTTACTTGTGTTTTTTGCATGGTTATTTACTCTTTTTTGCTAATGCTTGTTGGCCAAGGGCCATTAATACGTTTTTAGGTATGGTGCTGTATTGGCAGGGCTGGCCAATTAAGTTGGGGTTGAACTCTATTAAGCACATGGGTTTATTTAGCTCGGCGGGTTCTTCAATGCCGGTGAGCGAGTTAATAAAGCGAATGCCGCCGCTGCGCCATTTACGTTTTGGTTCGCCTTTTTTGGGGCCGCGTAAGTACACGCCTTGGTTTTCGTAATAACCCACTATATCTATTATTTTGCTGGCGCTATTGGCTGGCCACCACTCGGTGCGGTTGTCGCGCGGCACTAAAAGGGTGGTTAATATCCCTTTGTGTTGCTGCTCTATTACTATATTTATCCACGGTAAAATATTGCTGTATGGCGGGTTTAGCCAAACTGCAGGGGTGGGGCTGTTTGCGTCTAAATAAAGCCCTATGTCGGCTGACCAATCTTTTTTTAATGCGTTGTTACGCTTGGTGTAATACCTGGCGCATAGGGCCGATTTTTTTAGGGCAGCGGCGTCTAGCACGTAATTGTACGTGCTGTTAAATGCTTCAAATAACCAGCGCGGGGTTTGTGTGGTGTCGCGCCCCGCTTTGTTACTTTTGCTTTGGTGGTTGTTATTTGATGCCATGTTAAGCGGCCTCTTGGCGTCGGGTTAGGCGTATTTGAGTGCGGGCAATGCGCACGGGGCGCATTTTAGTTACGTCGCTGGCGGTGCTTGCACCAAATACGGCCACACACAAACACAGGGCGCGGGCACTTAGCAGGCCCAGTTCCCATGCACGGTGTATAAGGTGCGCTAAGGTTTTTGCACCTACACGCGCTTGCATGTTACGCAGTTCGATTGATAGCTCGGTTTGATTTAAGCTGTTTTGCGCGCCTATTTCGTAATGCGTTTTACCTTTGGCCAATTCATTGAGTAGGTGCGTTTGATGTGGGTTAAGCATTGTTTGCAATCCGTAATGTGTGTATGTCGGCTATAACGTTAACGGCGCTGCCAAGGTCGGTTTTCAAGTCCTCTGCGTCCATGCTGATTGCGTTGGCGAGGTCGATTATGTCGTCTGCAGCGCGCGGGTCACTGTGTAGCGCTTCGGCCAGTGCAATAATGGCTTGCGCGTTGTTTTTCATTGACAAGCTGCGCGCCGCTTGGCGGTTTAGCTTGCGCTCTAGGGTGGTTTGTACTGTTGTTAAGTTTGCCATTATGATCCTTATCCGTGTTATTTATTGTTTTAAAACATAACCTGTGTTTAGTGCGGGCGCAAAAAAGCCGTGGGGCTTAATTGCTGGCCGTACGCCAGTGGCCAATATACTTGCCGATAATTGGCAGGGCTTTTATGTCTGCCTCGGTGAGTGTTTGGTCGTCGTAATTTTGTTTATTATGCACAAATAAGGTGTATTGGCCGCTAAGCTCTTTACGTAATCCGCGCATTACGGGGGTGCCGTCTTGGTCTAGCGCATAAATGGCGGGCTTGCTTATTTGGCCAATTTTGTTGCTAATAATTATCCGCGCGCCTTGGTTAAATTCGTTACACATTGCACCGTCGGTTACGGTGATTTCGCGCAGGTCGCCCAAGGCCAGCCCCATGCTTGCGAGGGTGTTTTTATTAATGGCTATGGGGCTGTCTTTTTCTATGGGGCGATAAGCATAACCGCCCTCAATTTCGTCTGTAAATCCGTACAAGTATTCTAACGAACAGCCATACACGGCCGCGCATTGTTTTAAAAACTCGGGCGGTACGTTTTTGTTTATTTCGTTTTCGTAATTAGATACCCGCGATTGCCCAACCCCCATTTTGGCGGCGGCTTCACGTTGTGATAGTCCGGCATTTATGCGGGCTTTGCGCATACGTGCGGCTTTTTTTTCTGTGCTTTGTACTGTGTTTGTGGTGGTTAATTCTGTCATAACGAATCCCAATTAATCGTGCTTGTTGAAAAAGTAACACAGTTTGTGTCATTCGTCACTATAGAAGGTTAAATTTAACACACTTTGTGTTTCATTTTTAACACGCTTTGTGTTATTTTATTTATATACTATAAAAGGTGTTCAAATGACATTTACACAATGGGTTAATAAGACGTTTGGCGAAAACGGCGGCGCTAGGGCGGCTAAGCATTTGGGGATTAGTTACCGAACGTTTAGAAGTTATTACGCCTGTGAAAGATTCCCTCGGCCCACAAACTGCCAAGTAATTGTGCTTAAGAGTAATAACAAAATTAATGTGGAACTGTGGCAGCAGGATTACACCAACACGCAAGCTAAAAACAAGAAGGTGAACGCATGATCATTGTTTTGTTCTCAAGCACGGGCGAGGCGCTTAAAAAGGCGTTTAGTTACATTGAAAACCAACACCAAGGCTATTCGGTACATGTGAATTTAACGCGGGTGCCCGATGTTAAAAACCGCCTTGTGCAACTTCACCAAATACCTGACAGGGCCAGCGAGCGCCGTGTCACGGTGGTGAGTAACCCGCAAACAGGGCAGGAGCTTAAATTATTGCGCGAGTTTGGCGCGGTGGTTTGCCACCAATACGGGCCGCTTTCGCCACTTTACAGTAATGAAATTAGCATTAGCCCGCTACACGATTTTCATTATGTGCCCGATTTGGTGGGCCGTGGTTTACCTGGCCATGTGTTGTGTGTGGATGAAGTGTTAAGCGAGTGCAAAATTAGGCACCGCAAATTTAGGTTGAGGGCTAAATAGTTATGGCCCGTTCGCTGAGCGTAAATTATAACGCCCGCTTAAACAGTTTGTTTGAGAGCTGGGCGCGTTGGGTGCATACGGGCCATGTTGTTAAAGCTAAGTCTATTTTACAAAAAATAATGGATGGCGATAGCTTTGCGCGCAGTGGCGGGGGGAGTTCGCCCATGATTGAGTGTGTCGAGCTAAATATAGAGTCGGCGTTAATGCGCTTAAAAGTTACAAACGAGGCGGCGGTGAGTGTGTGCCGCGTTGAGTATGGCGCGGTATTTTTGCCTAACTTGCCTGTTGATGCGCCGCGCGATGTGCGGGCGTTGCGTATGGGTATGAGCTTACGAACCTATAACCGCAGGCTTAAAGAGGCCCGCGATTATGTTGAATCTACTTTATTAAAAACAGGTGATTTATGAGTGAATTTTTAGAGTCAACAGGTACGACTAAAACGTTTTACGATGGCTGGCGTAAGCGCCCTACAAAAGATAAGCAAATTAAGGCCGATCCTAAGCTGGTTCGCCGTCGCAGGGTGCAAGAAGATATGCGCGCCCTTCGTGATTTAGATAATCAATTTAATCTGTAGTTATGCACAGATAATGTGCAAAAGGTGTGCGCAATAATGGCAACGTGTAAAGCAAACTTAACGGATAATTTAATAAAAACAAAGGCGAGCGCCGAGTTTACCCGCTTTCGCGATGGCCGTTATCCATTAATTTTAAAAATGCATGCGTCGCGCACGACGGGCAGTTGGTATTTAGTCGACTTTAAAGCCGATAAGTGGCACAAATTTGGTACGTGGCCGCTGTTTAATTGCAAAAAAGCATTGGCTTTAGTGCCCGATTTAATGGTTAAGCTGCAATTAGATAAGCCGGTTATGGTTAGCCAGTTCGATACGGTGGGCCAGTTGCTTGAGTGGTATTTAGCCCGCGAGAAAGCAAATAAAACAATTAGTGAAAAGCGCCGTATTAATATTGCGTCGTCAGTTGGTAAACACTTGATCCCGCTTGTGGGTGAGTGCGATTTGTTAACGTTTAATAATGCGTTGTGTGAAAGCTTGCTTATTTGGCCATTACAAAATACGTACGCGTTAAGTACGGTTAGGCAGCATTTTCAGTTGTTAAAATGTGCATTAAACCAAGCGTTAAAAAATAAGTTAATTGAGTTTAATCCGCTGGCTGATACGTCATTTAAAACGTTTATTTCTGCAAAAATCCCCCCTAAAAAAGCAAAGTTAACCGTTAAACATGAGCGTGATTTAGTGCTTAGTTTAATGACGCCCACCACCGCCCCTAAAATGCTGTGTTGGTTTATGTTGCTACACGCCACCCGCATTGGTGAAACCCGCCAGTTACGTTGGGATTATATAGATGCGGTTAATAAGCGTATGACGTTACCCAGTGAGATAACAAAAACAAAAGAGCATGTAATTGAATTAAGTGATCATGCGCTTGAACAGTTAATTACCTGGCATAAGCAACAGGCTAAATACTCGCGCAGTGCTTACATTTTCCCTGCAAAAACACGCGGTCCTATTAATGAAAATGAGGCTAATAAATACGTGCAACAAGTAAGTAAGGGGAGTTATACGGCTCATGATTTACGCAAGTTTTGCCGTGGCCGCTGGCTTGATTTGGGCGTTGATTCGCTCATTGCTGAACTGCTTTTAAACCATGCTTTAAATGATTTGCAGTCGGCGTATATACAAACGACGGGGGCTATTAAAAAACGTGAGGCTTTAACGTTTTGGGCCGCCCATTTGGTTGAGGTGTTTACAAGCGCTAAAACCGAGACAGCGACGAGCCATTATGATTTTAACGCGCCCGCTTGTGTTGAGCAGTAACAAGGATTGTGGCGGTATTTAAGTGTTTTACAAGAAGGAAGATGAAATGCGATTAAATAAGTTGAGTTTAGATATTAAATTCGCGCTAAAAATTAAGGTTCAAGAGTACGTAAAGCCGTTCATTTTTGACGACGGTACGCCACTTAGTTGCACGGTAACGCTAAGCCAAGCCAACGCAATTGCTATAAATAAATTTATAAAGCGCCAGCACGATATTCCGGGGTTGATAGTGCCACGCCATTTATGGGGAGACCGTAATGTCTGATTTTAAAACAGCACACAAACTCGCCGAAAAAATAAAAATAGAACGCGAGTTAAAGCTCACCCAAGCCGAAAGAGAAAACACAAGCGAGCGCCGCGCAATAAGCACCTTTGTAGAACGGGTAAATAAAAAGCCGTTAACGCCGTGGCAAAGGCAGTGCTTAGCGCTGGCCATACGCGCTAAACAAGCAGGGCAAACTTTATGTACCCCAAGACATTCGCGCCGCAAGGTGGTGGGTAAATTATACGTAGAAATAAAAGCCTTTGATGTTATGCGCGACCTTGTTCAATCAGAGTTTGAAAAAGCGGATTTACTTAAACACGAAGTGGCCAAAGATTTTATATTACTGCCGTTTATTAATCATTACTTAGACCGCGCGGTATTTTTTGCCCAGCTTAGCCAGCAAACAAATAATATTGTGCATCTTAATAAGGCGTATAAGCGCGCCTATTTGGTGTGCATGGTGGTTAAGTATTTTTTAAAAGATAAACATTCAAACCTAGAGCCAAGCGCTCGACTTATTACCGCAATGCGAAAAGGACTTTATTTATGATTATTTTACAGTTTACCGCCCCTGAATTTTTAGGCTTAGCGTTTGCCCTGGCGCTTTTGATGTTTTGCGCGGTTGTGGCCGCTTATTGTTTGGGTTCGGGCTCGGTTAATGTAGAGCTTGAAGTGCAGCGCCGTGTTAGCTCGCCAAATATTAAATTAGTTGGGTACCAGCCCTACGTTCGTAAAAACGTAAGAGCGCAAACACCTACCAAACCAGCCCCACCAAGGAGTGCTTAAAATGAGTGCAACGAGAGCTGCAGAAGTTTTATTAAATAATGGCGGTTTTTATACTGTGATTGAGGTGGCCCGTATTTTTGGACAGTCTACCCAGCATGGTATGCGTTACGTTAATAGTTTAATTGATAACCCGCGTTTTGAGGTTGAGACTATAACCCACCCCGAACTTAAGATAAAAGTAATAAGCATTGATGGCCGTAAGCGCTCTATTGATAAATTGCAAAATACGGCGCTGTTATTTTCGCGCCCAAAATTATTAAGTGGGAGTGCGTAATGGCTACAGGTTTAGTAAGTGCCGGTGATGTATTTAAAAACTGGACTGTGATCAGTGAGGCGGAGCGCGACAATAAACGCGCACAACAATTTTTGTGTAAGTGTATATGCGGCACTCAGCGCGTAGTTAAAAAATGCAATTTGGGGAATGTTAAAGGGTGTGGCTGCGACCGTAAAAGCTATGAAAGCACGGGTAATTACGCCGGTATTAAAAGACGTTCGTCTAATCGGAAAATTAAACCGGCTATCTCTTTATCAATAATGCGCCCAAATAATGACAAGGTAGAACCACCAGAAGAAAACAACGAGCCACGGCCCGAGTATAAAGAGCGCCGCAAATGCACTCGCGAATTAATAGAAGAACGCAAAGAGCAAGCGCGGTTAAACCGATTATTAAAAGAGGAGTGGGCATAATGAGCAGTAACCCAAAGCGCCGCGCGCATGTACGTTATTATCAGCAAAAATGCGCTGATAAAGTAACAGTAAAAGATAATGACAATGAGCCACCACTTTGTATGACGTTGTTATGTGCTGCAGGGTTTTTAATGGCGTTTGTTTTGGTGGGCCATGTATTTTTTTACGCCCTTACTGGGCTGCTTTGTGAAATGGGGGTAATAAGTGGCTGCTAAAAAAACACTTGACGAAAAGCGCGCCGATGCGGCCGAGCGCAAACGTAAAAGCCGAGCGCGCCTGGCGAAATTTAATATTAAGCGTATTGAGGTGGGTTTATCTGAAAGTGAGCGTGAAACATTGGCTATGTTATGTCAAGTGCGCGCCGGTGAAGGTAAAGAACCGTACAGTGTTGATGAATATATAAGTACATTAATACGCCGTGATAAAGAGCGATTAGCACAGCAGTTAGCAGACCCTAGCACCGCTGGGTGTTTAAAGTTGTGACTCGTCACACTTACTTGAGGTTTGTTTTTGTGAGATATTGCCGTTTATCAGTGTGAGATAAAACACAAAATATGTTTTATATGAAATTTAAACACATTTTGTGTTTACTTGTTTGGCATAAAGTTGTATTGTTTTTGTCACGGTGGCAAAGCTGTAAATAAGCTACTGAGCTACAACAATCCCAACTATGTACTTGCGCTAGCCCAACTTTAACGAGTTGGGCTTTTTTTATGTCTAACTCTTAAGCCTCTAATGATGAATTTAATTGAACAATTAAAGCGCCATGTGGCTTTTACCGCATTGGTGCGTAAAACAAATAGTAACGAGCGATTAATAGGTTACGGCCACGATGTAAATAAAAAGCCTTTACCTGATTATTTGCAACGCGATTTTGATTATCAACCAATGACTGAGGACGAGGCATTAAATTTATTGGCGAGTGATGTTTTAGATGTTTACGATCCGCTAATGGCGTACGTTGATTTTACCCAATGGGATATGCAACGTCAGCGCGCTTTGTTGGCGTTAGTTTATATGGTTGGCCTTGCTGAGTTTGGCACCGATAGAGTGCTAGTACATGCACTTAATTGTGATGATTTTAACGGTGCGGCCCGTTGTGTTTTATTGCGCACGGGCAGTGGTATTTATGCAGAGATTGCAGAGCAGTTTAAATGCGGGGGTGATACGTGAGTGCATTTTATACGTTTTTAAGCGGTGCGGGTTATAACTTATTTTTGGCCATTATGGCGTATGTGCTGTTACGTGTTGCGCTGCGGTATTTTAATTCGCGCGCTGGTTATACGCTTGATCAACTTGTGAAGGATTGCCGCCGTGCTAAAGATTATCGTTCGTTATCTGTTTTATACGGCCTGCAGCTTATTGGCGCTGCATTGTTATTCGGCCTCGTTATCTCTTAGCTGTAATTATGATGCGCAAATAAAAAGCGCGGTTAAGCGTTTTAGTGCGGGCCGTGATCCTGATTTATTAAAGGCGCAGCTATGGCAAGAGTCACGATTTAAAACGGATGCAGTTAGCCCCGTTGGTGCCAGTGGCATAGCGCAGTTTATGCCTGCAACATGGGAAGAACAAACAGCCAAGTTAGGTTTGGTTGGCTCTCCGTTTGATGCTGATTTATCTATTTTAGTTGCGGCCCGTTATATGCAGCAGCAATATTCTTTTTGGTCGAGCCCTCGGCCAGAGTATGACCGCGAAAACTTGGCGCTATGCAATTACAACGCCGGTGCAGGCAATTGCCTTAAAGCGCAAAAGCTTAGCGGCGGCGAGGTTCTTTACCCTCATATAATCCAATACTTACCCGATGTGACAGGTCACTTTTCAAGAGAAACCATTGAATATGTGCAGCATATTAGGCGTTATCAATTACAAATAAAAGCGAGGTTGCCATGTTATCACTAAATAAAACTGCTTTATTTGCGGCCCTTGCTGTGTCTGTTTCAGTTGGTGGGTATGTGTTGGTTGATAAATATAACGGCGCTATTGCATTAAGTGAAAGCTTAACTGAAAAAAATAATGCGTTAACTGATAAGCTCGCCAAGCTGGGTGTTGAACTGCAATCAAGTGAAGCAGATAAACTTAAGTTAATGGCCGACATTAAGACCCAAGAAAGAATGTTTAATGATCATCTTGTTAGTTTGGCCGATGTAACAGAACAACAAACCGTTGTGCAAACTAAGCTAAAAGAGGTGTTCATTTATGATCAGGCCAATAAAGATTGGGGTAATACTCCTTTACCTGATGATGTTAAGCGGGTGCTACTCAACGCCACCCGAACCAAAAGTAATAACGATAACAAAGCAAGTGCCGGTGTTGCCGCCGGTCTACCTCCTTAATGATTGTAGTGTTAAGTATTCAACGCTAACAACTAACCGCGAACTGTTAACGTTTGCTATTAAATCTCATAATAAAAATGTGTTGTGCAGTATGGATAAAGCAGCATTAAGAAAGTGGCGGGCCAAATATGAAAAATAACCAAGTCGAGCGCCGCGCGCTAGCTTTTGAAAAAGTTTCTATGGCTGTATTGACCGCTGTAATTATCGGTATGCTTAGCTGGGTTGGCTTAACAGTTAATCAGAATCAATTGCAATATGCGCGTATTGAGGAAAGATTGGCGGGTCAATCAATTATATTGAAAGACTTGCAAAACAACTCGACTGACTCGGCTGTATGGCGCTCACGTATCGAAAAGGATATGGCGCTATTTAATCAGCGGTTAAGGTCTATAGAAACGCAGGACAAGAAGTAAACCCACTCGTTGGCTTAGTTGATACAGGCCAGCGAGATACTTAATATATATTAAATAGGTATTACCTAAATACTTATTCAATATGTAACGGGGTTATTATGGCACATGCAACACCAAAGCGATGCCGCGTACAAGGTTGCGGAAAGACAACAACCGAGCGCCACGGCTATTGCGAGGCACACGAAAGCCAAGCAAGTTGGGGTAAGTATCAGCAGCAACAAAGCCGCAAAGGCAAGCGTGTTTATACAACCAAAGCATGGAAACAAACCCGCGAACACGTAAAGAATTTAGCTAAATGTTTATGTATTAACTGCTTAACAAAACCAAAGCCGATTGTTAAATCAGGTTCTATCTGTGAGCACATTGTGCCGGTTGCTAAAGGTGGTACGGAACAGCTTACAAATCTTTCGTTCTTCTGTAATTCTTGTGCAAAAACTAAAACAGGATGGGAAAGAAACAAAACGGTTGCTCAAATACTAGAAAGATACGCGCACACCGCAATAAATCTGAATTTACAGAGGTAGGGGGGTCTTTTTTGTCTATAGAAAGCCCATTCTACAGTACCGCCATCCAGTCAAATTTTTACACGCAAATAATAAGAATTGAAATTTGATCAATCTATGATCTTTTACCGATCATCAAATTAACATTTGTTGCAGGTTCAAAATGGCCCAAACACGCTCGCCTGGTGCTGGCAAAATTGCTAACGGTTTAACGGTTGGCGATACGTCAATTAAAAAAAAACCAAACTGCCCAAAACCGCTACTAGCTGATCAGCATGCAATAGACGCGTGGCACTCAAATTTGGGAATTATGTTTGAGCGTCAATCGTTCGCCGCCGAAGATATACCGCATTTAATAAATTACTGTAATGCGATAAGCAAAATTATAAAGCTTGAGGCCCAATTAACCGACATAGAAAATTTTACCGATGTATCAAGCTCGGGCAGCCTAAAGTTACACCCGCACGTAACCGCGCATAACCTAATAGTAAATCAATCAATAAGGTTAGCTAATCAGCTTGGCTTATCACCCATGGCCCGTGCCAGAATGTTAAGCGGCGGCAAAGGTGAAAAAGACGAGGACGAGGACGACTTTAAAGAGTTTTAAAAAATGGCCACTTACCCCAACGTAAACGCGGCAAACAAATATGCCCGTGATGTTGTTGCGGGTAAAATCCCAAATTGCCGTCAAGTAATACAAGCTTGCCAACGTCACTTAGACGAACTGGCAAAAGAAAAAGACCCCCACTTTAAATTTAGATTTGATAAAGCCAAAGCCGAGCGCATTTGTACGTTTATACAAAAAATGCCGCACACCAAAGGCGAGTGGGCGCGGCGTAAATTACGTATAACACTAGAGCCATGGCAATTGTTTTTTTTCGCCGCGTCATTTGGCTGGGTTCTTAAGAAAAATGGTAAACGCCGTTTTCGCGAAGTAATGCTAAAAGTACCGCGTAAAAATGGTAAATCAATTATTGCAGCCGGTGTGGGCATATTTGGTTTATGTGCCGATCAAGAATACGGCAGCGAGGTTTATTGTGGCGCAACAAACGAAAAGCAAGCATGGGAAGTATTCAAACCCGCGCTAATAATGGCAAGTAAATTACCAAAGCTGCGTAAGCGTTTTGGCCTGCAGATACACGCAAAAAAATTAACACGTAGTGACGGCTCAGTATTCGAGCCAGTGATCGGGCAACCTGGCGATGGTAGTTCACCGCACATAGCAATCGTAGACGAATACCACGAACAGCCAACAAGCGAACAATACGACACATTCGACACCGGCATGGGTTCACGTGAACAGCCCATGATCCTAACCATAACAACCGCAGGCACAAACCTTGATAGCCCTTGTTATGATTTAGAACTACGCTGTAAAGCCATGTTAAATGGCACAGAGGACGATCATTTATTCGCCCTGCTTTACGGTATCGACGAGGGCGACGACTGGACAGACCCCGCCGTATTAATTAAAGCCAATCCAAATTACGGCATAAGTGTAAAAGCAGATTTTTTACTGGCGCAGCAGCAAAAAGCAATTAACAGCCCGCGCTTTACCAACATATTTAAAACCAAGCATTTAAACATGTGGGCCAGCGCCAAAAGCGCTTTTTTCAACATGGAAAAATACAACGCCTGCGAAGATACCAGTTTAAAAATAGAGGACTTTAAAGGCACAGACTGTGTGCAAGCACTCGACTTAGCGCGTAAGCTCGATATGAACTCAAAGGCCCGTATATTTTGGAAAGGCATTGGCGGCAAAACGCACTGGTATTGTATCGCCCCTAAATTTTGGGTGCCTTACGAGCAAGTATTCAACAACGAAAACAAGCAGCTTGAACAGCAATACCAGCGTTACCTAAATCAAGGTTTACTCAGCGTAACCGACGGGGCCGAAATCGACTACCGCGACATACTCGCCGACGTAATCGAAAGCCACCTACAAACGCCAAGTATATCAATCCCCCTCGATCCACACGGTGCCACAAACTTAGGGCACAACCTAATGGATGAAGGGTTAAACGTTGTGACTGTCACGCAAAATTACACCAACCTTTCAGACCCAATGAAAGAGTTAGAGGCCGCCATAAACTCAGGGCGTTTTCACCACGACGGCAACGCATTAATGACCTGGCAAATATCAAACGTAATCGGCAAACACCTACAAGGTAACGACGACGTAGTGCGGCCAATAAAACAAAAAGCCATAAATAAAATAGATGGCGCGGTAGCGCTGATCATGGCAATAGGCGAGGCAATGTTGCAAATGCGCGAACCCATTGCAACACCATCAATATACGAATCAGGGGAAGTGGGATGCTAAAAGACACAATAAGCGCCCTAATCGGGTTAATAGGGATAGCCCTACTGGCCTACGGTGCATGGTTATTTATACCGCCAATGGGTTACATAACTTTAGGCACATTTTTAATTATTTGGTCATTACTTATGGCCCGATCAAACGCCATAGCCGAACACCAAAAAACAAAGGGTAAAAAATAATGTTTACGTCAGGACTTTTTACCCCAGCCAACGCAGGCAGTAGCAATAACGTCGACTTTTCAGGTGGTGTCGGTTTTGGGAGTCAGCGCCAATCAAAATCAGGTGTAATGATCACGCAAGACACCGCACTAAGCCAAGCCGCCGTTGCTCGCTCAGTAAAGTTACTTGCTGAATCAATAGCCCAAATGCCTTGCGATGTATATAAACGCGAAGGTGAAGAACGCACAAAAGCACCCGAGCACCCATTATCAGACTTACTTAAGTACCAGCCAAACCAAAAAGATAGCGCCTTTGAATACTTTGAAAGCGGCCAAGGGTTCTTAGGGTTAAACGGCAACCACCTAGCCATAATTGAGCGAAATAAAAACCACTCAATCAAAGAGTTGATCCCCATCCATCGCGACAAAGTGGTCATATTAAAAGGCAGCGACGGCCTGCCGTACTATAAAATCCCTGAATGGGATAACAAAGTGCTAACCATGCGCGACATACACCACGTAAAAGGGTTTAGCACAGACGGCTACCAAGGGTTATCACCACTGCAAACCAACACCGACACAATCGGTTTAGCGTTAGCTGTAGACGAACACGCCTCACGTTCTCACAGTAACGGTGCCGTATTAAGTGGTGTAATTACCCGCCCTAAAGACTCGGGTACGATTGGGCAAGACGCTATAAACAATATAGTTAGCTCGTTTATAGAACGCCACACTGGCTTACGTAATAAATTTGGCGTTGGCCTGCTACAAGAAGGCATGGACTATAAACAAATGGCCATGACCCACGAACAAGCGCAGTTAATCGAATCGCGCAAATTATCAGTGGCCGACATAAGCCGCTTATACGGCATACCCCTTGCGCTACTTAACGAAACGGCGGGCGAGTCGTATAAATCAGTGGAGCAAAACACCCTAAATTACTTAACGTTTGCCCTAATGCCGTGGATCAGGCGTTGGGAAAGCGCCATGCACCGCGACTTACTGCAGCCAAACGAGCGTAAAAAGTATTTTATCGAGTTCAACTTTAGCGGCTTAATACGTGGCGACATAAAAACCCGCTACGACGCCTACGCAATCGCGCGTCAATGGGGCTGGTTATCACTTAACGACATACGCCGCCTAGAAAACTTACCGCCGGTCGAGGGCGGCAACGTGTACCTAACACCGCTAAACATGGTCGATACAAAAAACCAAAGCATACATGAGCAGCTAAACCACGCCACACCCGAGCAACTAAAAGAGATTGAGATACTATGCCGCAAATAAATTACCCGCGCATTGCCGAAATGGCCTTTAACACGCCGTTATTAGCTACCGCGCACTTAGCAAACCTAATCGAATCGTTTTTAGCGCCGCGTGTTTTAGGTCAAATCAACGGCCAAACCAGCACCGACGAGCAAATAAGCGCCCAAGACGTAGCCCCAATCCCGCTAGGCGATCCCGAAAAAGGCGAGCGCCTAGTGGTTATTCCTGTACACGGCATCTTAGTACCGCGACGCGGCACCATAACAGACACATGTGCAGAGGTAATGAGTTACGAATTACTGCGCAGCCAGCTACAAAAAGCACTTAACGACGAATCAGTGCTAGAAATCGTACTCGACATAAACAGCGGCGGCGGTACAGCCCAAGCCGCGTTTGAATGTGCCGAATTTATCTACCAAGCGCGCAGCATTAAACCAATACGCGCCATTATTAATTTTAACGCCTACTCAGGTGCATATTTAATTGCCGCCGCGTGTACCGAAATTATTATTTCAGACACCGCCGGTGTCGGGTCTATTGGCGTCTATCAAAAGCGCCTTGATATGACCAAAGCATATGACGACGCCGGTTTTAAAGTACATACATTCCACCGTGGCGCAACCAAGGTGTATTTTCACCCCGACGTAGAAATGAGCGACGAAGAACGCGCCCACACCGAAAAAAACATAGAGCTAACCTATCAAAAATTTGTAGGGGCCATTGTTAAGTACCGCGAAATGAGCACCGAACAAGTAACAGCCACCGAGGCCGACACCTACGACGGTCAAGCCGCCATAGATTTAAAGCTCGCTGATCGCCTTGCCACCCCGCAAGACGCCATAAACCAAATAGCAAAAAGCGCAGTGCAACGTTCAAGCGCGCCAATAATCGGCCGCAGCATACAAGCGCAAGCCGCCGCAATTGCACTTACACAAAGTATTTAAAATTCCCTGCCACGCGGCAGAGTTCACCACAAAGGTCGCATAAGCGGCCTTTTTTTATAGCAAAAAAAGGTAATAAAACTATGACTATCCAACAGTTAATTGAGGCGTGTAACTCTCGTCGCCAACAAATTAAAGATCTTGCCGCGACTGAGGCAAAAGAAGGCCAACTAACTGCAGAGCAGTTAACGCAGTTCGACAAACTAACAACTGAGCTTGGCGAACACGAAGCGCGCCTAAATCGTGCCAAAGCGGCCGAAGCGCTAGCAATTGAAGAAGCAACGCCAGTGGTTAGCGCCTCAGCACCCGCTATTCATGTTAAATCAGCCCCAGCCGATTACCCTGGCGCAAAAATTGCGCGCTTTGGTATGGCAATTGCGGCGGCTAAAGGCGACTTAGCTGACGCGGCTAAGTTTGCTAAAACGGAGTTAGGCGACAACGACGTTGCAATGGCAGTTTCAACGGCCGAAGGTTCAGGCGGCGCGTTAATTCCTGAAAACCTAAGTAACGATTTTATCGAATTGCTACGCCCTAAAAGCATAGTGCGCATGTTAGGCGCAAGCACAGTGCCATTAGTCAATGGTAACTTAACGATCCCACGCCATACAGGCGGTGCAATTTCAGGCTACAAGGCCGAAAACGCCTCACGTAATGCCGAAAGCCAAACATTAGACGACGTTAAATTGTCGGCTAAAACACAAATGACCATCGTGCCAATTTCTAACGAACTAATTGGCCGCGCGGGTCGTAACGTCGAGGGTATTTTCTTACGCGATATGCTCGCAGCAACCGCCACCCGTCAAGATAAAGCATTTATTCGCGACGACGGCACCAACAACACACCAAAAGGCATGCGCGCCACTGCCTTAGATGCGGGCCGTATCAAAGCATTTACCGGCGACAAAACCGACATTTTAGTCGTTGATATGTACCTAGACAGCCTAGTGCTAGAGCTTGAACAAAGCGATTCAGCCATGGTTAGCCCTGGCTGGGGTTTATCACCGCGTACCGCCATGTACTTATACGGCCTGCGCGATGGTAACGGCAATAAGGTTTACCCTGAAATGGCGCAAGGTATGCTTAAAGGCTACCCAATCGGCAAAACAACCAACATACCAGTTAACTTAGGGGCCGCAGATTCTAAGTTCTCTGAAATCTACTTTGCCGACTTTAACGATGTGATCATCGGTGAAGGTGAAAACATGACCATCGACTTTAGCCGCGAGGCTACGTACAACGACGCGTCAGGCAATCTAATCTCGGCATACTCTGCAAACCAATCAGTGTTACGCCTAGTAACATCAAACGATATTGGCTTTCGCCATGTTGAAGGTTTGGTTGTGGGTACTGATATTTCATTCTAAGCCTCGCTTAGCCCTTAAACAAAAATACCCCGCCTAAGTGCGGGGTAAATTTGGAGTAAACACCATGGCAACAGCCGCCGAAAAAAAAGCCGCGCAAGCTGAGGCAGACAAAGCCGCACAAGCTGAGGCAGAAAAAGCC
>CERD01083857.1_pt1 | contig 46427 bp, 45 predicted proteins | sample 530931 | NCBI WGS metagenome assembly CERD01 (sample SAMEA2621101, study PRJEB7988) | marine metagenome | isolation source: saline water (ENVO:00002010), including
GGGCTGCCCCGAGCCGCTGCGCAACTTCGCGCCGTTGCCCTTGGCGCCGCTGCCGTTTCCAAGCGTGCTGGTGGGGTCCGACAATGATCCGGCCGCCAGCGCCGACCGTGCACGTGCCATGGGCAAGGTCTGGGGCAGCGAAGTGAGCGTGCTCAATGGTGTCGGACACATCAACGTGGCTTCGGGGCACCATCGTTGGGAAGAGGGGCTGGTCTTTCTCGACCGCCTGCAATCGCTGCTCAACGACCAGTCAAGACGGCGCGCTTGATGGCGCCCGGGCCCTTGGGCGAGTGTTCCTTCGTTTCGCCACCGCCCGGTGGATCGGTGAAGCGCGATCCACCCTCAAGGCTGAGCCTCATCACTGAGCAATGAGTAGGGCGGATGACGCTCTTTTCATCCACCGATTCCGTGGAGCGACTCAGACCCACAAACCCGGGCGAACCGGCGCCATTCGTTACACTCTGATGCTCCATTGCCGTCCATCGAGCTGTTGCATGCCCAGCCCCGCACCATCCGACACCGCTGCATCCCTTCCCCTCGTGCTTGCCGGGCCCATGCTGCGCCGGCTCGAGGCGGGGCGGCTGGTGCTTTGGCTGGTGGCCAGCGAGCCGCTGCAGTTGCGCCTGGCCTTGCAGCCCGAGGAGGAGGCTCCGGTCTCGCTGGCCCTGGAAGGCGAATGCTGTCGTCAGCTGCGCGTTGGCACCTCGGCCTGGTTGCACCTGATCGATCTCCATCTGACTACTGCGCTGCCGCTGGATCGGTTGGTCGAATACGACCTGCTGATCCAGCGCGACGGCACTGAGCAAGGCATCGCCGAGTGGGCGCCGCACCTGATCCATGACGGGTTCGAGCGTCCGGCGTTCGTGGTCCGGTCGCGCTACGACGATTTGCTGCATGGCTCCTGCCGCAAGCCTCACCACCCCTCGGCGGACGGCTTGGTTACTGTGGATTCGCTGGTGGCCCAGACCCGCCATTCCCCCGAGCGCTGGCCCGCCGCGCTGCTGATGACCGGCGACCAGATCTACGCCGACGACGTGGCCGGGCCCACTCTGGTAGCCATTCATGCGCTGATTCGCCGGCTCGGGCTGTATGGCGAATGTCTCGAGGGCGCCACCGTCGCCGACAGCGATGAGCTGCTGGCGCATCCAGCCACCTACTACCGGCGCGCGGAACTGTTGCCTGCGTTCAAATCCAACGAAGACCTGCGTGAGCGCTTCTTTGGCGGCGTGGAAAAACCGGTGTTCACCACCTCCAGCGCGCACAACCATCTGGTGTCGCTGGGCGAGGTGCTGGCGATGTACCTGCTGGTCTGGTCACCGCTGCCCTGGCGATTGATCGAGCTTCAGTCGCCGCCGCTGGATGGCGAGCTGGCCGAGCGTTGGGCGCGTGAACTTCGCTGTATCGATGCCTTCCAGGCCGGCCTGCCGCAGGTGGCGCGGGCGTTGGCACATTTGCCGTCGCTGATGATCTTCGATGACCACGACATCACCGATGACTGGAACCTCAGCGCCCGCTGGGAGCAGACCGCCTACGGCCATCCGTTTTCCCGGCGCATCATCGGCAACGCCTTGCTCGGCTATCTATTGTGTCAGGCCTGGGGCAACGCGCCGGATGCCAGCGTCACGTCGTTGAGCGCGGTTGAGGCGTTGCTGAATAGCGGCGAAGACGGGCGACTCGATTGCGCCCTGCATGATCAAGTGGTTGACGAGCTGCTGGAGCGCGGCGACTGGGGCTATGTCATACCCAGCGAGCCTGCGCTGGTGGTGCTCGATACCCGTACCCGACGCTGGCGCAGCGAGCGCAACTTGAGCCGGCCTTCTGGGCTGATGGATTGGGAAGCACTGACGGATTTTCAGCAGGAGCTGCTCGATCATCGTTCGGTGATCATCGTCTCGCCGGCGCCGATGTTCGGCGTCAAGCTGATCGAGACCGTGCAGCGCGTGTTCAGCTGGGCCGGGCTGTCGCTGCTGGTCGATGCTGAAAACTGGATGGCCCACCGCGGCGCGGCGCAGGTCATGCTCAATATCTTTCGCCATACCCGCACGCCGGGTAACTACGTGATCCTCTCCGGCGACGTGCATTACTCGTTCGCCTATGAGGTGCGCATTCGCGGCCGTGCTGACGGCCCACGCTTATGGCAGATCACCAGCAGTGGCGTGAAGAACGAGTTTCCGCCGCGCTTGCTCGACCTGTTCGATAGGCTCAACCGCTGGCTGTATTCGCCGCGCTCGCCACTTAATTGGTTCACCAAGCGCCGCCGGGTGCGGGTGCAGCCGTGGCTGCCGAGCCGCAGCCGGTCCGGCGAACGCCTATGGAACGGCTCGGGTATTGGTCGCATCCGGCTCGATGCCGAAGGCCGACCGTCGCAGGTTCAGCAGATCAACGCCGATGGGTCACCGCCTGTAGGCTTCGCTCCCGAGCGAGACAAGACGCCTTAGCCGAACGCCGTGCGCAGCTCTGGCAGCGTGGCGTAGTAATACGCTGGCGATTGCGCCATCAGCTCGGCATGGCTGCCAAAACCGTAACCCACCCCGACAGCCTGCAACCCGTTGCTGTGCGCGCCGATCAGGTCATGCTTGCGGTCGCCGATCATCAGGGTCTGCTCGGGATCGAGCCCTTCTTTGGCGATCACATGGGCGATCAGCTCGACCTTATTGGTGCGGGTGCCGTCCAGCTCGCTGCCATAGATGACCTTGAAGTGCTGATCGAAGGCGAAATGCCGGGCGATTTCGCGGGCGAAAACCGAGGGTTTCGAGGTCGCCACATAGAGCGTCCGGCCTTGCCCGCGCAAGTGTTCGAGCATCTCCAGCACACCGTCGAACAACAGGTTTTCGTAGAGGCCGACTGTCTTGAAGCGCTCGCGGTAATGGCCGACCGCTTCCCAGGCCCGCGCCTCATCGAAGCCGTAGAACTCCATGAACGCTTGCAGCAGCGGTGGGCCGATAAAGGGTTCCAGCTTGGCCAGATCTGGCTCGTCGATGCCGAGCTGCGCCAGTGCATGCTGGATCGAGCGGGTGATGCCTTCGCGTGGGTCGGTCAGGGTGCCGTCGAGGTCGAAGAGGATGGTTGAGTGGTGCATCGCAGGGCTCGGTAATTTCCTGTGGGGGCGCGGTTCGACAATCGGCTCGCGCACATTTTTTTGCTTCAGGCTTCAGGCTTCAGGCTTCAGGCGTTTCTGCCAAGTGCTGATCCTTCAACTTCACGTAGTTGCCGGCGGTGTAGCTGAAGAAGCTGCGCTCTTTCTCCGTGAGCGGGCGGGCCTGCTTCACTGGGCTGCCAACGTAGAGGTAGCCGCTTTCCAGCGTCTTGCCGGGCGGCACCAGGCTGCCGGCACCGATGATGACCTCGTCTTCGACCACCGCGCCGTCCATCACGATCGAACCCATGCCCACCAGAATCCGGCTGCCCAGGGTGCAGCCATGCAGCGTGACCTTGTGGCCGACGGTGACTTCGTCGCCGATGGTCAGCGGAAAACCGTCCGGGTTGAACGGGCCGGCATGGGTGATGTGCAGCACGCTGCCGTCCTGAATGCTGGTGCGTTTGCCGATGCGGATGCGGTGCATGTCGCCACGGATCACCGTCAGCGGCCAGACGGAGCTGTCTTCGCCGATCTCGATGTCGCCGATGAGCACGGCGCTGGGGTCGACGAAGACGCGCTCGCCTAGTGCCGGTGTGTGTCCCTGGAAGGTTCGGATACTCATGGGTGGCTCCTGTAAGCGCGTGTGTGGGGGCCGCTGGTCACTGATAGACCTGGCCATCGAGTGTGTTGCTGCCGGGACGGAAGAATTCGCCCGGCGTGGCGCCGAACTGTTCGCGAAAGGCGGCGATAAAGGCCGACAAGGACTCATAACCACAGCCCAGCGCCACGTCGGTGACCCGCTCGCCGCGCTCCAGTGCTGGCAAGGCGCTGAGCAGCCGCAGTCGCTGGCGCCAGGCGCGAAAGGTCAAGCCGGTCTCGCGCAGGAACAGCCGGCTCAGGGTACGTTCCGAGACGCCCAGGGTGCGGCTCCAGTCGGCTAGGCCTTCCTGCGACTCCGGTTGCGCCTGCAGGCTTTTGCACAACCGATGCAGACGTGGCTCGGCGGGCAGCGGCAGCACCAGTTCGACCTCCGGTGCGCAACCCAGTTGATCGAGCAGCACTTGCACCAGTCGTCCCTCCGCGCCGTCTTCGGCATAGGCTTCGGGCAGGGTGCTGAAATGCCGGATCAGTTCGCGTAGCAGGGGGCTGACCTGCAGCACGCGGCAATGCTCGGGCGCATCGCCCGCTACGCTTCGGTCGATATACAGGCTGCGAATGCAGGTGTCCGGCGCACAGAAGACCTGATGCGTCACCCCTGCTGGAATCCACACCGCGCGCAGCGGCGGTGCGATGAAGCGGCCATTGTCGGTGCGCACTTCGAGCACGCCTTCCACCGCATGGGAAAGCTGCACCCAGGGATGGCTGTGGCGGTAGCCCAGCTTGAGGTTGGGCGGCGAGTCGAGCTGACCATAGACCGGCCGCGGCAGCGCTTTGAGTGCGCCAAGACGAGTAATCAGTACGGCTTCTTGTCCGATTGGCGACATTTCGTGCCTGCTTGGCGTTAGTCGGAAGTAAGCGCTCACGTTAAGGTCGATCCCTGTCGCCTGCAAGTCCCAAGGAAATCCATATGGCCAAGCTCCGCCTGCTCTTCGACAACTTCACCCTGGCCCTGCTCGCCGTGGTTGCCATTGCCACGCTGTTTCCCTGCGAAGGGCGCGGCGCGGTGTTCTTCGAGTGGCTGACGGCAGCCGCCATCGCGCTGCTGTTCTTCATGCACGGCGCCAAGCTGTCGCGCGAAGCGATCCTCGCCGGTGCCGGCCACTGGCGCCTGCACCTGCTGGTGTTCGCCTGCACCTTCGTTATGTTTCCGCTGCTGGGACTGGCGCTCAAGCCGGTGTTGACGCCGATGGTCGGTGACGAGCTGTACCTGGGCATGCTCTATCTCTGCGCGCTGCCCGCCACCGTGCAATCGGCCATCGCCTTTACCTCGCTGGCGCGCGGTAACGTCCCGGCGGCCATCTGCAGCGCTGCGGCGTCCAGCCTGATCGGCATCTTCCTCACGCCGCTGCTGGTATTGCTGCTGATGGGCGTCGAAGGCGAGAGCGGCTCGACGCTGGATTCCATCGGCAAGATCGTGCTGCAACTGCTGGTGCCCTTTATCGCCGGGCAGATCGCTCGCCGCTGGATCGGTGCCTGGGTGACGCGCAACAAGACCTGGCTGAAAACCGTGGATCAGAGCTCCATCCTGCTGGTGGTTTACACCGCCTTCAGCGGTGCGGTGGTTGATGGCCTCTGGCAGATCGTGCCGGTTGGGCACCTGATCGGGTTGGTGGTGGCCTGTTGTCTGTTGCTGGCCATCGTGCTGTGGCTGACGGCCATGCTGGCCAAGGTGTTTGGCTTCAATCTGGAAGACCGCATCACCATCCTCTTCGCCGGCTCGAAGAAGAGCCTGGCGACCGGCGTGCCCATGGCGCAGGTGCTGTTCGCCACCAGTGCGGTCGGCATGATCATCCTGCCGCTGATGCTGTTTCATCAGATCCAGCTGATGGTCTGCACGGTGCTCGCCCAGCGCTATGCGCGACGCCCCGAATTGCCCGAGCAGACAGCGGTCCAATAACCGGTACGGATGCCCGTCACTCGCGCCGTTTCGTTGTGAATAGAGCCGCTCTATCGCTTCGTTCCCCAGCTGCGCGGTCGGGCATTTGTCTTTAACATGCACCGGTGATCATTTATTCAGAAGGGGCAACTGCCGTGACCGATACCAATCCGCTGCTTCGGGAATTCGACCTGCCGCCGTATTCCGAGATTCGTCCGGAGCACGTCGAGCCGGCGGTTGATACCGTCCTAGGCGAGAACCGCGTCGCCCTGCAGGAATTGCTCAGCCGCCCCGCCGAGAGCCTTGACTGGGGCACCCTGGTGGTAGGCCTCGACGAAATGAACGAGCGCCTCAGCCGCGCCTGGGGCCCGGTCAGCCACCTCAATGCCGTACGCAACAATGCCGAATTGCGCAGCGCCTACGAGGCCTGTCTGCCCAAACTGTCCGCCTACGCCACCGAGCTGGGCCAGAACGCCGACCTGTTCGCCGCCTACCAGGCGCTGTCGCTGAGCGCCGAGGCCGACGGCTTCGATGTGGCGCAGAAGACCATTCTCGAACACGCGTTGCGTGACTTCCGCCTGTCCGGTATCGACCTGCCGCCGGCCGAGCAGCAGCGCTTCGGCGCGATCAGCATGAAGCTCGCCGAACTGGGCAGCACCTTCTCCAACCAGCTGCTCGACGCGACCCAGGCCTGGACCAAGCATGTCACCGACGAAAGCCTGCTGGCCGGCATTACCGAGTCGTCCAAGGCGCAGATGGCCGAAGCCGCCAAAGCCAAGGACTTGGATGGCTGGTTGATCAGCCTGGAATTCCCCAGCTACTACGCCGTGATGACCTACGCCGACAATCGCAAGTTGCGCGAAGAGGTCTACGTCGCCTATTCCACCCGCGCCTCCGATCAGGGCCCGAATGCCGGCCAGTTCGATAATGGACCGGTGATGGAGCAGATCCTCGACCTGCGTCAGGAACTGGCGCAGCTGCTGGGCTTCGGCAACTACGCCGAGCTGTCGCTGGCGACCAAAATGGCTGACAGCACCGATCAGGTGCTGGGCTTCCTGCGTGACCTTGCCAAGCGCAGCAAGCCGTTTGCCGAACGCGACCTGAAGGAGCTGCGCGCCTTTGCCGCCGAGCAGGGCGTTTCCGATCTGCAGAGCTGGGACGTCAATTACTTCGGCGAGAAGCTGCGCCAGGCCCGCTACAGCCTGAGCCAGGAAGAGCTGCGCGCCTACTTCCCGGTGGACAAAGTGCTGTCCGGCCTGTTTGCCATCGTCAAGCGCCTGTACGGCATCGAGATTCACGAGCTGGAAAGCTTCGACGGTTGGCATCCGGACGTGCGTCTGTTTGAAATCCGTGAGAAAGGCGAGCACGTCGGGCGATTTTTCTTCGACCTCTATGCGCGGGCCAACAAGCGCGGTGGTGCCTGGATGGATGGCGCACGCGACAAGCGCCGCACCTGCCTCGGCACGCTGCAAACGCCGGTGGCCAATCTGGTTTGCAACTTCACCCCGCCGGTGGGCGAGCGCCCGGCGCTGCTGACCCACGATGAAGTCACCACACTGTTCCACGAGTTCGGCCATGGCCTGCACCACCTGCTGACCCAGGTCGAGCATGCCGGTGCATCAGGCATCAATGGCGTGGCCTGGGATGCGGTCGAGCTGCCGAGCCAGTTCATGGAGAACTGGTGCTGGGAACCCGAAGGTCTGGCGCTGATCTCCGGCCACTACCAGACCGGCGAGACGCTGCCGCAGGATCTGCTCGACAAGATGCTGGCGGCGAAGAACTTCCAGTCCGGCCTGATGATGGTGCGTCAGCTGGAGTTCTCACTGTTCGACTTCGAGCTGCACGCCACTCACGGAGACGGCCGCAGCGTGCTCCAGGTGCTGGAGAGCATCCGCGACGAGGTGTCGGTGATGCGTCCGCCAGCCAGCAACCGCTTCCCCAACAGCTTCGCGCACATCTTTTCCGGTGGTTACGCGGCGGGCTATTACAGCTACAAGTGGGCTGAGGTGCTGTCGTCCGATGCCTTCTCGCGCTTCGAGGAAGAGGGCGTATTCAACGCCGACACCGGGCGCGCCTTCCGCGAGGCCATCCTGGCGCGCGGCGGCTCGCAGGAGCCGATGGTGCTGTTCGTCGACTTCCGTGGTCGTGAGCCGTCTACCGATGCGCTGCTGCGCCATCTCGGTCTGACCGAGGAAGTGGCATGAGCGACGAGCTGAAGGTGACCACCAAGCGCTTCATCGCCGGGGCGGTATGTCCGGCGTGCAGCGCCAGCGACAGCATCAAGATGTGGGACGTCGATGGCGTTCCACATCGCGAATGCGTCGAGTGCGGCTACGCTGACACCCTCAACGCCCAGGGCCAATCCGTGCCCTCGGAGTTGGGGACGCGGGTCAACCAGGCCAAGCCGAAGGCCCCCGATCCGCAGGTGCAAGCCGTGCAGTTTTTCCCCAATCCCAAGCTGAAGAAAAAACCCGACTGATCCAAGGGAGGCTCGCCATGTGGCACATCACCTGTGGCGACCTCGCCGCGGAGAGCATTCGGCCCCTGCTGGCTGATGGCAGCGAGGTGCGCGTGCTGCGCGATGATCTGGCCGTCGGGCCGCTGGCTGATGTCGAATCCCCGCCTTGCAGAATGCGTATGGGCTTCTGGGAAGCCGTCTGGCCTGCCGGGCTGGAGCCTCGGCCGGATTTCTCCGGCATTGGCGCCGATGCCGAGTGGCTGGCGCGGTTGCCTGGCCAGTCGCGGCAAGTCACGGTCTGGCATGGCGATAGCGCCTCCGAACAGCTGATGCTGGCGCGTGTGGCGGCGGCATTGGAAGGCTCGTCAATCGCGCTTCATGAGGTGGCCTGCGGCACCGGCGACAGTCGGGTTGGCATGCGCATGGCCGTATCCATGAATGCGCCGGACGCCCTGGCAGCGCTTTATCAGCCGCGCCTCGTCGACCCTGAACGCCTCGTCGAACTCGCCGGCCAATGGCGTGCCACCGTACGGGAAAGCGCTGCGATACGTCGCTGGGTCGAGGGTCGGTTTGTCGGCGAAGACCAGTCACGGATCGACGGCGAGTTAGTCGCCGCCTGCGGCGACGACTGGATGCCGCTGGCCCGCGCCATGGCTGAAGTCATGGGCCATTGCGACGGCTTCTTCCCTACGGACCTGTACCTTTACTGGCGCGCACGGGAGCTGGCGAGACGCGGCGTCATTCGCCTCAGTGACGTCGCAGAAGCCGAGTACAGCAAGGTGCAGGTGCGACGGTCCAGCTGACATGCTAGTTGTCGCCTGCATGAGCCGTATGGCTCCGGTTGCTCACAGCACACATGATGTGTGCCGCTGAGCCTCGAGATCAGCTCTGTAGGGAGCGTTTACTTTCACCGATTGCTTTGGACGAGATAGCGCTGCCAGATCGCGGCTGCGGCTGCCTCGGTCCACCCACTCGACGGGCGGGCTCGTCGACATTAGCGACGCTTGAGGAAGTTCTGATACTGTATTCATATACAGTATTTCGGAGCCTGTCATGTACCCGCCGAAAAGCACGCCGCGTGGCCGTGGCACCGCAATCAATCCGGACAACCGCTTCGCCCCGACCCGTAGCGAGGCATATGACGACGGCTGGGAACAGGACGTGCCACCGACGCGCGCCACCGAGGTACGCTTCGAAACAGCCAAGACCGTGCTCACCCGCAACCAGTCACCGGATGTCGGCTTCGATCGTTCGGTAAACCCCTATCGCGGCTGTGAACATGGCTGCATCTACTGCTTCGCGCGGCCCAGCCATGCCTATTGGGACATGTCGCCAGGGATTGATTTCGAGACACGGTTGATCGCCAAGACCAACCTTGCCGAGCGCCTGGAGCAGGAGCTGAGCAAGCCCGGCTATGTGCCGCAACCCATTGCGCTGGGCGTCAACACGGATGCCTACCAGCCGCTGGAACGCGAACAGCAGCTGACGCGCCAGGCTCTGGAGGTTCTGCTGCGCTTCAAGCATCCGGTGCACATCATCACCAAGGGCTCGCTGGTGCTGCGCGATCTCGATCTGCTGGTGCCGCTGGCCGAGCAGCGGCTGGTCAGCGTCTCGGTCAGCCTTACAACCCTCGACGACGAGCTCAAGCGCATCATGGAGCCTCGTGCCGCGTCCCCCGCGGCACGGCTGCGGGTGTTGCGGACCCTGCATGAGGCGGAAGTACCGGTCAGCGTGATGTGCGCGCCGATGATTCCGATGGTTAATGACATGGAGCTGGAGCGCATGCTCGAAGCCGCGCGGGAGGCCGGTGCTCGCTCGGCCGGCTACGTGCTGCTGCGGTTGCCGCATGAAGTGGCCACGCTGTTCGACGAGTGGCTGCAGGAGCATTTCCCACAGCGTGCCGCGCATGTCATGAGCCTGGTACGGCAGTCGCGCGGTGGCAAGGAGTACGACAGCCGCTTCGGCAGCCGCATGCGCGGCGAAGGGCAGTTCGCCCAGCTCTTGGCGCAGCGCTTCCAGCTGGCCTGCAAGCGGTTGGGCTACAACCGCCGCGACCAGAATTACGGTCTCGATTGCAGTCGCTTCGCGCCGCCCGGGCAGCAGATGAACCTGCTCTAGTCATGCCCGGGCCCGCAGGGCGGATCACCGGAACTATACGAAGCGCTCGGCGCACCAATCCAGGTATCGCTGCGGCGCCGGTATGGTCCGGTGCGCATTCGTTTCTGGAGGCAAGGTGGACTGGATCGATCTTCTGCAATGGCCGGCAATGGTGGTCACGGTTCTGGCGGCGTGGCTGATTGGCTCGCTCAAACCGCAACGGCGAACGGTGGGCTTCTGGTGCTTCCTGCTCAGCAACCTGCTCTGGGTCATCTGGGGCTGGTCAGCCGAAGCCTGGGCGCTGATCACGCTGCAGGTGTGTCTGGCGTTGATGAACATCCGCGGCGTGAAAAAGAACGACCACACAGCAGAAGCCAGCGCCTGATCCTGACGAAATTGCCAGTCTTGCATCGCTGTCTATACTCCGATCGTAAGCGTACCGATTGAATCCGACTGCGCGTGCAAAGCGAGGACTGGCAACCAGGCATTGGGGGGGAGCCAGATCAGAGCGTAGTCAGGCCGTTCTAGCGAGGGTTTCGCTCCGCTTTGCGGCCGGACAGGTAGTCGGCGGGATAACAAGAACCATAAGGGGAACCCGCAATGTCGCGACATCCACGAGTCTGGATGGGGATTGGGCTGTGGTCGCTGTTCGGTCAGGCCCAGGCAGCCTGGGACGTGAACATGCGCGCCGGCGCCACGGACGTCAGTCGCTCCGTATTCGATCTGCACATGACCATCTTCTGGATCTGCGTAATCATCGGCGTGCTGGTGTTCGCGGTGATGTTCTGGTCGATGTTCGCCCACCGCCGCTCCAAGCGGCTGGATTCGGCACATTTCCACGAGAACACCAAGGTCGAGGTGCTCTGGACCATCATTCCGCTGCTGATTCTGGTCGGTATGGCCGTGCCCGCCACCCGCACGCTCATCCATATCTACGATCCCACCGAATCGGACGTGGACATCCAGATCACCGGCTATCAGTGGAAATGGCACTACAAATACCTGGGTGAGGACGTCGAGTTCTTCAGCAACCTCACCACACCCCGCGATCAGATCAACAACCTGGCCCCCAAGGGCGAGCACTACCTGCTGGAGGTAGACGAGCCGTTGGTGATTCCCGTCGGCGCCAAGGTGCGCTTCCTGATCACTGCTGCGGACGTCATCCATTCCTGGTGGGTACCGGATCTGGCGGTGAAGAAGGACGCCATCCCCGGCTTTATCAACGAATCCTGGACCCGCGTCGAGCAGCCAGGCATTTACCGCGGCCAGTGCACCGAGCTGTGCGGCAAGGACCACGGCTTCATGCCGGTGGTGGTCGAGGTGAAATCCCAGGAGGACTACGCCACCTGGCTCGGCGAGAAGAAGGCTGAAGCCGCCAAGCTGGCCGAACTGACCAGCAAGGAATGGACGCTCGAAGAGCTGACCGCTCGGGGTGAAAAGGTCTACCAGACCAACTGCGCGGCCTGTCACCAGGCTTCGGGCGAAGGGCTGCCACCTATGTTCCCGGCACTCAAGGGCTCGCTGATAGCGACGGGGGATGCGGAAAACCATATCAGCATCGTCGTGAAGGGCTCACCGGGCACATCGATGCCTGCCTTTGGCCCGCAACTCTCGGAAGTCGATATCGCTGCAGTAGTGACCTACGAGCGTCACGCCTGGGGTAACGACACGGGCGACATGGTCACGCCGAGAGACGTGCTCATCTTCAAACAGGCCGAAGAAGCCACCCAGTAAGAGGATCAGGTGATGAGTGCAGTGATCGACGATCATGGTCATGCCGGGCATGACCATCACCACGGCCCGGCCAAGGGCCTCTCACGCTGGCTGCTGACCACCAACCACAAGGACATCGGTTCGATGTATCTGTGGTTCAGCTTCTGCGCGTTTTTGCTGGGCGGCTCAATGGCGATGGTGATCCGCGCCGAGCTGTTCCAGCCGGGCTTGCAGATCGTGCAGCCGGAATTCTTCAACCAGATGACCACCATGCACGGGCTGATCATGGTCTTCGGCGCGGTGATGCCGGCCTTCGTCGGGCTGGCCAACTGGATGATCCCGTTGATGATCGGCGCGCCGGACATGGCCTTGCCGCGGATGAACAACTTCAGCTTCTGGCTGCTGCCGGCAGCGTTCGGGTTGCTGGTCTCCACCTTGTTCATGGAGGGCGGTGGGCCGAACTTCGGCTGGACCTTCTATGCGCCGCTGTCGACAACCTACGCGCCGGAATCGGTGACCTTTTTTATCTTCGCCATCCACCTGATGGGCATCAGTTCGATCATGGGGGCGATCAACGTAGTCGCCACCGTGCTCAACCTGCGTGCACCGGGCATGACGCTGATGAAGATGCCCCTGTTCGTCTGGACCTGGCTGATCACCGCCTTCCTGCTGATCGCGGTCATGCCGGTGCTGGCCGGCGTGGTGACCATGATGCTGATGGACATCCACTTCGGTACCAGCTTCTTCAGCGCGGCCGGCGGCGGCGACCCGGTGCTGTTCCAGCATGTGTTCTGGTTCTTCGGTCACCCCGAGGTGTACATCATGATCCTGCCGGCGTTCGGCGCGGTCAGCTCGATCATTCCAGCCTTCAGCCGCAAGCCGCTGTTCGGCTACACCTCGATGGTCTACGCCACTGGCGCGATCGCCTTCTTGTCGTTCATCGTCTGGTCGCACCACATGTTCACTGTCGGCATCCCGCTGACCGGTGAGTTGTTCTTCATGTACGCCACCATGCTGATCGCGGTGCCCACCGGGGTGAAGGTGTTCAACTGGGTGTCGACCATGTGGCGCGGCTCGCTGACCTTCGAGGCGCCGATGTTGTTCGCCGTGGCCTTCGTCATCCTGTTCACCATTGGCGGTTTCTCCGGGTTGATGCTGGCCATCGCGCCGGCGGACTTCCAGTACCACGACACCTACTTCGTGGTGGCGCATTTCCACTACGTGCTGGTGCCCGGGGCGATCTTCGGCATCTTTGCCTCGGCCTACTATTGGCTGCCGAAGTGGACCGGGCACATGTATGACGAAACGCTGGCCAAGCTGCATTTCTGGATGAGTTTCGTCGGCATGAACCTGGCGTTCTTCCCGATGCACTTTGTCGGGCTCGCCGGCATGCCGCGACGGATCCCGGACTACAACATGATGTTCGCCAACTTCAACATGGTTTCCAGCATCGGCGCCTTCATGTTCGGCGCAACGCAGCTGTTGTTCCTGTTCATCGTGATCAAGTGCATCCGTGGCGGCCCTATTGCTGCTGCCAAGCCCTGGGACGGTGCGGAGGGTCTGGAGTGGAGCGTGCCGTCACCGGCGCCGTACCACACCTTCAGCGTGCCGCCTTCGGTGGAGGAGCTGCACGAGCATCGGACAGGTCCGAAACATGACTAGCCTGCCGGTTTTGAGGACTCGCCATGAACACTGAGCTGCCGCTGGGCCGCCTGGTACGTCGACTGTTGCTGGTGGTCGTGGCGATGTTCGCCTTCGGCTTCGCGCTGGTGCCGATCTACGACGTCATGTGCAAGGCCTTCGGCATCAACGGCAAGACGGCGGGTGCCTATGAAGGGGCGCAGACCGTAGACGAGGCGCGTGAGGTGCGGGTGCAGTTTCTCGCCACCAACGCCTCAGGCATGGTCTGGGAATTCAAGCCGGTGGCAGACCAGCTCAATGTTCATCCCGGCTCCAGCCGCGAGATGCGCTTCATCGCCTACAACCCGACAGACAAGCCGATGACGGCGCAGGCCGTGCCCAGTGTGTCGCCCTCAAAGGCGGCGGCCTATTTCCACAAGACCGAGTGTTTCTGCTTTACCCAGCAAGTGCTGCAACCCGGTGAGCGTATCGAAATGCCGGTGCGCTTCATCGTCGATCGTGATCTGCCTGCGGATGTGCGTCACCTGACGCTCGCCTACACCCTGTTCGACATCACGTCCCGCCAACCTCCCGTCGCCCTCGTTGATCCGGCGCATCTGGTGGCGACCAAGGAGAGTCTGCAATGAGCCAACAGACCACCACGCATGAGAACTACTACGTTCCCGCCCAGAGCAAATGGCCGATTGTGGGAACGTTGGCGCTGCTGACTACCGTCTTCGGCCTGGGCAGCTGGTTCAACGACCTCAAGGCCGGCCGCGACGAGATCAGCGGGCCGATCATCTTTTATATCGGCGCATTGCTGATCGCTTACATGATGTTCGGCTGGTTCGGGGCGGTGGTCCGTGAGGGCCGTGCGGGACTGTACAGCGCGCAGATGGACCGCTCCTTCCGCTGGGGCATGAGCTGGTTCATCTTTTCCGAGGTGATGTTCTTTCTCGCCTTTTTCGGCGTGCTGTTCTACATCCGTTACTGGGTAGGCCCCTGGCTAGACGGTGAAGGCGACAAGGGCGTCAGCGCCATGCTCTGGCCGAACTTCGAGTACAGCTGGCCGCTGCTGAACAATCCCGACCCGGGTGTCTATCCCGCGCCAGAGGGCACCATCAGCCCGTGGGGCCTGCCACTGATCAACACCATCCTGCTGGTGACCTCCAGCTTCACCCTGACCTGGGCGCACCACGCGCTGCGCAAGGCACACCGCAAGCAGCTCAAGTTGGGGCTGGGAATCACCGTGCTGCTGGGCATCGCCTTCCTGACATTGCAGATCGAAGAGTACATACACGCCTACACCGAGCTGGGCCTGACTCTGGGCTCGGGCATCTACGGCGCGACCTTCTTTATGCTCACGGGCTTCCACGGCGCCCACGTGACCATGGGCGCAATCATCCTGACGGTGATGCTGGTGCGCAGCTTCCGCGGTCACTTCACGCCTGAGCAGCATTTCGGTTTCGAGGCGGCGGCTTGGTATTGGCACTTCGTGGATGTGGTGTGGATTGGCTTGTTCGTATTCGTCTACGTGATTTAAACCGATCAGGCGCCGAAACCGGGTTGCAGCTGCCCGCTATAGAAGCCCCATGCAATCAGGGCGACCGTCAATGCCGTGAGGGAGACACGAACGAAGAGGGCGGTGAGCACGCGTGAGGTTCGGCCTTCGTCCTTGACCAGAAAAAACAGACCACTGAACAGACTGACCAGTGTGGCTACTAATAACAGAACAATTGCCGCCTTGAGCATGAGCGGTCCGCCGTAACAGGGGAACTGGGAGAAGTGGGGGTGCAGTATAGCCAGCCCGATCAATACGCCATGGGGCAGGGTATGAACGGCTTCAAGCCGGGCGTCATACCCACGCTTGTGGTGCTGTGTCTGTTGCCGTTACTGGTCTGGCTGGGTTTCTGGCAGCTGGAGCGCGGTGAGCAGAAGCGCGACATGCTGGCTCGTCAGGAAGCGCGCGAGGCCGCTGCTCCCATCGGGCCGGAGCAGATCGACACGCTCCAGGAGCCGGCCTATACACGCGTCAACCTGCAGGGCAGCTTCGACGCCGAGCACAGCTTCCTGCTGGACAGCCGCACCCGCGATGGTCGCGTTGGTGTCGAGTTGCTGCAGCCGTTTCAGGATCAGCCCAGCGGCCGTTGGGTGCTGGTCAACCGCGGCTGGTTGCCCTGGCCGGACCGGCGCATCCCCCCGAAATTCGACACCCCGGATCGCCCGCTGAAGCTGTCCGCCTGGATCTACGCGCCCTCCGGCGACCCGTTCATTCTCAACCGGCGGATGGCAGAAGGCTGGCCGCGTCTGATCAACCACGTCGACGTGAAAGACATCTGGCAGTTGCTCGACCGCGACGGCATCAAATATCAGCTGCGGCTGGACCCGGGCCCGGCAGCGTATCGCGCCGATTGGCCGGTGACCTTTATGCAGCCGCAGCAGCACGTCGGCTATGCAGTGCAGTGGTTTGCGCTGGCAGCGGCACTGCTGGCGTTGTTCATCTACTTCGGCGTGCATCAGGCACGGGGGAGCAAGCAGTGACCGCGATGAATCCGACCTTCAAGGCTGCACCGGCACAACGGCGCCGGGGACGTTTGCAATTGCTGCTGATCCTTGCGGTGGTGATCGGCCCCATGCTGCTGGCGAGCGCCATGTACCGCTTCGGTTTCTGGGTGCCCGAAACCCGTACCTACGACGGTGCGCTGGTTGCCACCGGCCAGGGCCGCGATGCTCTGGGTGTCACCGCGCCGGTGGCTGCCGAGCCGCGCTGGGAATTGCTGGTCACCGCACCGCAGGGTTGCGCTGAGGACTGTCAGCAGCTGGTCTACCTGGCCCGCCAGATCAACATCGGCCTGGCCCGCGAAGCAGGCCGGGCCAGCCATGCCCTCGCCAGTGCGCAGCCTTTGGCTGCCGAGTACGACCAGCGCCTGCAGCAAGAGTATCCGCAGCTGCAGCGCTACGCCCTGAACCCTGACGTTTACGGCGCCAATCCTGATTTACCGCAGGGTGCGCAGCTGTGGATCGTCGATCCCCACGGCAATCTGGTGCTGCGTTATGACGGCAAGGCCAACGGAAAGGCGATCCTCGATGACCTCAAACACCTGCTGAAAATCTCCCAGATCGGTTGATCCAAGGCACTCAGCCGCCTCGCTGGAGTCCCAAAGAGGTCGTTCAAGGAGAAGCAGATGGCAAAACCCGGCTACCGCCTCGCCTTTGTCGCCACGCTATTGGCTGTCGTGGTGGTGTTGCTCGGCGCCTATACACGGCTGACTCATGCCGGCCTCGGTTGCCCGGACTGGCCCGGCTGCTACGGCTTTCTTAGCGTACCCATGAGCGAGGACAAGCAGAGCCTCGCGGCGATGCGCTTCCCCGATGCGCCGCTGGAGGTGCACAAGGGCTGGAACGAAATGGTGCATCGCTACTTCGCCGGTGCGCTGGGGCTGGTCATTCTCGGGCTTGCGGTGCAGGCGCTTCGCCGACGCAACGAGCCGGGACAGCCGCTCAAACTTCCCTTGCTGCTGCTCGCGGTCGTCATCGCCCAGGCGGCATTCGGCATGTGGACGGTGACCCTGCAACTCTGGCCGCAGGTGGTCACGGCGCATCTGCTGGGTGGCTTCACCACCTTGAGTCTCCTGTTCCTGCTGACGCTGCGCCTGTCCGGTCGGCGGCCGTTGATTCCGAGCGTGCCGGGCAAGCTCAGAACGTTCGCGCTGATCGGCATGCTCGCAGTGATCGTCCAGGTGGCGCTGGGCGGCTGGGTCAGCAGCAATTACGCGGCGGTGGCCTGCACCGATTTCCCTACCTGTCATGGCCAGTGGTGGCCGCAGATGGACTTTGCCAACGCCTTTAACCTGACCCATCACGACATCGGCCCCAACTACCTCGGCGGCATGCTCTATGGCGAGGCGCGTACCGCCATTCACCTGACTCATCGGCTGGGCGCGCTTAGCGTGACGCTGATCCTGCTGGCGCTCTGCTGGCAGCTCTGGCGCCACGGATTGCCGCGGCTGGCGGGCCTGCTTGTGGCCGCGCTGGCACTGCAGATCGGGCTCGGCATCAGCAACGTGCTGCTCAATCTTCCTCTGGCGGTTGCAGTCGCTCACAACGGCGGCGGTGCGCTGCTGCTGCTGGTCACCGTGCTGATCAACCATCGCTTGCGGCTGAGCCCGACAACTGCGGGCGTTCCGGCGTCCCAGTTGCATCTGAATTCGAACACGACGAGCAGGCTCGACCTGCCTCGCGCATAAGGAGAATCCCATGGCCACTCTCATCAGCGAACGCGGTGCCCAGGCCATCTGGCGCGACTACCTCGAGCTGACAAAGCCCAGGGTGGTTGTCCTGATGCTCATCACTTCATTGGTGGGCATGTTTCTCGCTACACGCTCGGGTGTGCCCTGGACGGTTCTGTTATTCGGCAACATGGGCATCGCGCTCTGTGCCGGTGGCGCGGCGGCGATCAACCATGTGGTGGACCGGCGCATCGACCTGGAAATGGCGCGCACCCATAAGCGGCCGTTGGCACAAGGCCGAGTCGCGCCGGCCGCCGCGTTGCTGTTTGCCCTGGTGCTCAGTGTTGCCGGGATGGCGCTGCTGCTGACCTTTACCAATGCGCTAGCGGCCTGGCTGACGCTGGCCTCGCTGATCGGTTATGCGGTGATCTATACCGGCTTTCTCAAGCGCGCCACGCCGCAGAACATCGTTATTGGCGGGTTGGCCGGCGCTGCGCCGCCGCTGCTGGGCTGGGTCGCGGTGACTGGTCAGGTGACGGCCGAACCGCTGTTGCTGGTGCTGATCATCTTCGCCTGGACCCCGCCGCACTTCTGGGCCCTGGCCATCCACCGCAAGGATGAGTACGCCAAGGTCAACGTGCCGATGCTGCCGGTGACCCACGGCGAGCACTACACCAAGGTGCATATCCTGCTCTATACCGCGATGTTGCTGGCTGTCAGCGTCATGCCCTTTGCCATCCACATGAGTGGCCCGCTGTACCTCGCTGCCGCTGTGCTGCTGGGCGCACGCTTCCTGTTCTGGACGGTTGTGCTCTATCGCGACAGCCGCCCACATGCTGCCATCAAAACCTTCAAATTCAGCATCTGGTACTTGTTCGCGCTGTTCATCGCCTTGCTGGTTGATCATTATTTGCCGCTGACCTTTTAAGCCGGCCGACAAGGACCTACATGACACGCATCCAGAAAACCGTATTCATTCTCGTGGCGCTGGTTGCGCTGGTCATCGGCCTGACGGTTTACAAGGTGCTCAACACCGAACAGCAGCTCGACACCGCCGACCTGCTCGATGCCGGCATCGTCATGTTGCCCCAGGGCCGCGACGTGCCTGACCTGACGCTGACCAATCAGAACGGCGAGCCCGTGTCGATGAAGAGCCTTGAAGGACGCTGGAATCTACTGTTCTTCGGCTACACCTTTTGCCCGGATATCTGCCCGGCCACCCTGGCTGAGCTGCGTCAGCTGCGCGGCCAGCTACCGGAAGCGGCACGGCAGCGAATGCAGCCGATCCTGGTCAGTGTCGACCCCGAGCGTGACACGCCCGCGCAGTTGAAAAAGTACCTGGAGTATTTCGGAGCCGAGTTCATCGGCCTGACCGGCTCGCTGGACGACATTCAGACTTTGGCCAACGCTGCCGGTGTGCCCTTCATTCCGGCCGACACCTCGAAGGACAACTACACGGTCGACCACGGCGGCAACCTCGCCCTGATCGGCCCCGACGGCCGCCTGCGCGGCTTCGTTCGCGCGCCGCTGCGTACCGAAAAGCTGGCCGAGCAGCTGCCAGCAGTACTGGCGCTGGAGTAACCATTCACCGCAGCTCATCTGCGGTTAAGCGTCGCCCCAATGTGCCGCTATCAGAAACAACAAGGCCCGCACGTGGCGGGCCTGTCACAAGTGCAACGGGGCGACGCTGTACGCCGCTCCTCTTCCGTCGCGCTTAGAACGCCGGTACGACGGCGCCCTTGTACTTCTCATTGATGAACTGCTTGACCTCTTCACTGTGCAGCGCTTTGATCAGCTTCTGCATGGCGGCGCTGTCCTTGTTGTCCGGGCGGGCCACCAGGATGTTTACGTACGGCGAGTCGTTGCCTTCGATGAACAGGGCGTCTTCGGTGGGGTTGAGCTTGGCTTCGAGGGCGTAGTTGGTGTTGATCAGCGCCAGGTCGACCTGGGTCAGCACGCGCGGAAGAGTCGCGGCTTCCAGCTCACGAATCTTGATGTTCTTCGGGTTCTCGGCAATGTCCTTTGGCGTGGCAGTGATCCCGGCGCCGTCCTTCAGCGTGATCACGCCGGCCTTCTGCAGCAGCAGCAGCGCACGGCCGCCGTTGGTGGCGTCGTTGGGGATCACGACGGTCGCGCCTTTGGGCAGCTCGTCCAGCGACTTGTGCTTGCTCGAGTAAGCGCCGAAGGGCTCGATGTGTACGCCAGCCACACTGACCAGTTCGGTGCCCTTGCCCTTGTTGAACTCATCCAGGTACGGCTGGTGCTGGAAGAAGTTGGCGTCCAGGCGCTTCTCGGACACCTGGATGTTCGGCTGCACGTAGTCGGTGAAGACTTTCACGTTCAGGTCTACGCCCTGTTCGGTCAGCTGAGGTTTGACGAATTCGAGGATTTCCGCGTGTGGAACGGCCGTAGCGGCGACGTTCAGTTCGTCGGCGGCTTGGGCGGAGAAGGCCGCGACAGCGGCAAAGGCAGCAAGCAGTTTTTTCATGGAGGGTTCCTTGTGGGTTCCAGTATCGGTGCCGGTTAGGCAGTTATTTTCTTGAAAAATGCGTTACCAACTTGTCGCCGACGCTCTGCAGTACCTGAACCAGGACCAGCAGCAGTACCACGGTGACCACCATGACGTCGGTCTGGAAACGTTGATAGCCGAAGCGGATAGCCAGATCGCCGAGCCCGCCCGCACCTACCACGCCAGCCATGGCGGTGTAGGAAACCAGCGTAATGGCGGTGACGGTCACGGCGGCAATGATGCCCGGACGAGCCTCCGGCAACAGGGCATTGAAGATGATCTGCCGGGTGGTGGCGCCCATGGCCTGGGTGGCCTCGATGATGCCCCGATCGACCTCGCGCAGCGCGGTTTCCACCAGTCGCGCAAAGAACGGCGCCGCGCCCACCACCAGCGGCGGGATCGCCCCGGCCACCCCCAGCGAGGTGCCGGTAACCAGCACCGTGAAGGGGATCATCACGATCAGCAGAATGATGAACGGCAACGAGCGCAGCACGTTCACCACAAAGGACAGAAAGCCGTACAGCGGGCCGTTCTCGAACAGTTGGCGCGGGCCGGTGAGAAACAGCAGCACGCCCAGCGGCAGGCCGAGGATGATGGTGAACAGCAGCGATCCGCCGAGCATCAGCAAGGTGTCCAGGGTCGCCAGCCAGATCTCGTACCAGTCGACATTCCCCAATAAAGAGCTGAACAAGGCGTCCATCAGCGCAGTACCTCCACGTGAACGTCAGCGGCATCCAGCTGGGCCAGGGCCGCGGCCATGTCGCCGCCCACCAGGGCCAGGGTCAGCTGGCCGTAGGGCGTGTCCTTGATACGGTCGATGCGCCCCGAGAGGATGCTGAAATCTACACCGGTTTCCCGTGCGACCGTGCCGAGCAGCGGTTTGTAGGTGGCATCACCCTGAAAGGTCAGGCGCAGTATGCGGCCGGGCACATGGGCGAAATCGTCGTGTTGCTCGCCTTCGTCGACCGCTTCGTCTTCAAGCACGAAGCGTTGGGTGGTGGGGTGCTTCGGGTGCAGGAATACGTCCGTCACCGGACCCTGCTCGACGATGGCGCCGCCGTCCATCACCGCGACGCGGTCGCAGACGCGTCGAATCACGTCCATCTCGTGGGTGATCAACACGATGGTCAGCTTCAGCTCGGCATTGATCTCAGCGAGCAACTGCAGCACCGAGGCGGTGGTCTGCGGGTCGAGGGCACTGGTGGCTTCGTCGCAGAGCAGGATGTCCGGTTCTGTCGCCAGCGCGCGGGCGATGCCGACGCGCTGCTTCTGCCCGCCCGACAACTGCGCCGGATATTTGCGCGCCTGGTCTTTCAGCCCGACGCGTTCGAGCAGGGCGGCTACGCGGCTATCGATCTCGCTGCGGGAATGGTTGCCGGCCAGTCGCAGAGGCATGGCAACGTTGTCGGCGACGGTTTTGGACATCAGCAGATTGAAATGCTGGAAGATCATCCCGACCCGCTGACGGAAACGGCGCAGGCCATTGGCGTCGAGTGCGGTGACGTCTTCTCCGTTGACCAGGATGCGCCCACCAGACGGCTCTTCCAGACGGTTGATCAGGCGCAGCAGGGTGCTCTTGCCGGCGCCGGAGTGGCCGATCAGGCCGAACACTTCACCAGCACCGATGGTCAGTTCGGTCGGCTTGAGCGCAGGCACTTCACGAGCGGTGCCCCGGCCGGCCACCCGATAGATTTTGTGGACTTGCTGAAATTCGATCACGGGCGAACCTTGTGGGTGCGGTCGTATGTGCCTGGGTAGTGGCGAAAGGCGTGCATTCTACGCGTTTGCGGCACCTGGGCGTAGGGAACTGCTGCGATTGAGGTAGGCCATCGGTGCGATAGCGGGAGCTAATCGACGTAAGGCGCAACCTTGAGAGGCTTTATAGGGTCACTAACCGGTATGCCGTGAATTGATGCATCCGGCCCAGATCGGCCAGGTCCCTTCGCGGTTAGGCACATACGCTCAACCGAGGCCCAAGATGACGGACAACAAAGATCCAAAACACAGCGAAGTTGCCGGTACCGACACCGTCGACCGCAAGAACCACAACGCCAAGCTCGATCAGCTCGAGGGCGCACGCAGCGACGCCACCGGTGAAGCGTTGACCACCAACCAGGGCGTGAAAATCGCTGATAACCAGAACACTTTGAGTGCCGGTGAACGCGGCCCCTCGCTGCTCGAAGACTTCATCATGCGCGAGAAGCTCACGCACTTCGACCACGAGCGCATTCCCGAGCGCATCGTGCACGCCCGTGGTTCGGCTGCCCATGGCGTGTTCGTCAGCTACGACGACCACAGCGCCCTTACCAAGGCGTCTTTTCTTGCGAGCAAGGGCAAGGAGACGCCGGTATTCACGCGTTTCTCCACCGTACAGGGCTCTCGCGGCTCGGCTGATACCGTGCGCGATGTGCGCGGTTTCGCCACCAAGTTCTACACCGACGAAGGCATTTTCGACCTGGTTGGCAACAACATGCCGGTGTTCTTTATTCAGGACGCCATCAAGTTTCCCGACTTTGTCCACGCGGTGAAGCCCGAGCCGCACAATGAAATCCCACAGGGTCAGTCGGCGCATGACAGCTTCTGGGATTTCGTCTCGCTGACGCCGGAGTCGGCGCACATGGTCATCTGGGCCATGTCCGACCGCGGCATCCCGCGTAGCCTGCGCGCCATGGAAGGCTTCGGCGTGCACACCTTCCGCCTGGTCAATGCCGAGGGCACCAGCCGCTTCGTCAAATTCCACTGGAAGCCCGTCGCCGGTGCCTTCTCGCTGGTCTGGGATGAGACGCTGAAGCTGGCCGGCAAGGACCCGGACTTCAACCGCCGTGACATGTGGGAGTCCATCGAAATGGGCGACTACTTCGAGTGGGAACTGGGCGTGCAGGTGGTTGAAGAGGCCGATGAGCACAAGTTCGACTTCGACCTGCTCGACCCGACCAAGATCATCCCCGAAGAGTTGGTGCCGGTGCAGAAGCTCGGCAAGATGACCCTCAACCGCAACCCCGACAACTTCTTTGCCGAGACCGAGCAGGCCGCCTTCCATATCGGCCATATCGTCCCGGGCATCGATTTCAGCAACGATCCGTTGCTGCAGGGCCGGCTGTTCTCTTACACCGATACTCAGCTGCTGCGCCTGGGCGGGCCGAACTTCCACGAGATTCCGATCAACCGTTCCATTGCGCCGGTGCACAACAACCAGCGTGATGCCTTCCACCGTCAGACGATCAACAAGGGCCGCGCCAACTACGAGCCCAACTCCGTCGACAGCGGCTGGCCGAAAGAAACCCCGCCAGCTGCCAGCGGTGGTGGCTTCGAGAGCTATCCAGAGCGCATGGAAGGTCACAAGGTACGGGCGCGCAGCCCATCGTTCGGTGATCACTTCTCCCAGGCCACGCTGTTCTGGAACAGCATGAGCGCGCCAGAGAAGGAGCACATCATCGGCGCCTACAGCTTCGAGCTGGGTAAGGTCGAGCGGGTGTTCATCCGTGAGCGTCAGGTCAACGAGATCCTTGCCAATATCGATCTTGAGCTGGCGCGCCGGGTGGCCGAGAACATCGGCGTAACGCCGCCGACGGCGCCGGCAATGTCCCTGAAACAGCCGACACCGGCCAGTTCGCCGGCGCTGAGCCTGCTCAATCACCTGTCAGGCAATATCAAGTCGCGCAAGGTAGCGATCCTCATCGCCAATGGCGTCGACGGTGATGCCATCGAGGCGTTCAAGCAGAAGCTGGCTGGCGAAGGGGCGATGGCCAAGTTGATCGGTCCGTCACCGGCGCCGGTCAAGACGGCCGATGGCAAGATGCTCACGCCTGACGCGGCGATGGACGGCATGCCTTCGATTGCCTTCGACGCGGTGTTCGTGCCCGGTGGCGCGCAGAGCGTGCAGGCCATGGCCAAGAACGGCGTGGCCAAGCATTACCTGCTCGAAGCCTACAAGCACCTCAAGCCAATTGCCGTACTGGGCGAGGCGCGGCAGCTGCTCACGGCGCTGAATCTGCCGGAAGATGCCGGTCTGGTCACCGGTGACTCCGGCGATGTTGCGACGGTGTTCTCGGCCTTTGCTCAGGCGCTCTCGCAGCACCGTGTCTGGGCGCGCGAGGCGGCTGCGGAGCAAGTGCCAGCCTGATCGCAATAGCGTGAAAAAAAGGCGGCTCGGTTGATCCCGGGCCGCCTTTTTTGCGTCTGGAGGATGGGTGTCGGCCGTGCTGTCAGCTCAGCTCACGCCAGTGCAGGTAGCAGCGCAGGTCAAACTCGGTCTGCGCGTAACCCGGCATCATGTGCTCGCAGAGCTTGTAGAAGGCGCGGTTGTGATCACTCTCGCGTAAATGCGCCAGCTCGTGCACGACGATCATCTGGAGGAATTCCGGTGCCGCTTCCTTGAACAGCGCGGCGACACGGATTTCCTTTTTGGCCTTGAGCTTGCCGCCTTGCACCCGCGACACCGCGGTGTGCAGACCGAGGGCGCGGTGGGTCAGGTCTAGGCGATTGTCGTAGAGCACCTTGTCGATGTTCGGCGCGCTTTTCAGATGGCTCTGGCGCAGCTGCTGCACATAGCCGTACAGCGCCTTGTCGCTTTGTACCTGGTGGCGTTGCGGGTAGCGGCGCTCGAGGTAGTCGCCCAAGCGTCCTTCGGCGATCAGCTGGCGGATCTGCTGCTGCAGCGACTCGGGGTAACCGCTCAGGTATTTCAGAGGCGTCATCCGATCAGGACCTGCGCCGCCAGGCAAAGCTGAGCAGGAACAGCGCCGCGGCCGACACCACGATGGATGGGCCGGCGGGGGTGTCCTCGTACCAGGACAATGACAAGCCCATGCAGACGGCGAACAGCCCGATCAGACTGGCCCCCAGGGCCATCTGTTCCGGCGTGCGGGCATGGCGCTGGGCCGCCGCGGCCGGGATGATCAGCAGCGAAGTGATCAGCAGCACACCGACAATCTTCATCGCCACGGCAATCACCATCGCAATCAACAGCATCAGGGCCAGGCGGATGGCCGCCACCGGCAGGCCTTCGACCTTGGCCAGCTCCTCGTGCACCGTCACCGCCAACAGGGGCCGCCACAGCGGGATGAGCGCCAGCAGCACCAGCGCACTGCCACCGACGATCCAGGCCAGGTCGGTGGGACTGACCGCCAGCAGATCGCCGAACAGATAGCCCATTAGGTCGATGCGAACATCCTGCATAAAGCTCAGCGACACCAGTCCGAGCGACAGCGTGCTATGGGCGAGGATGCCCAGCAGCGTGTCGGAGGCCAGTGGCTGGCGCTGTTGCAGGGTCACCAGCAGCACCGCCAGCAGCACGCAGCAGACGATGACCGCCAGGGTCAGGTTGACCTCCAGCATCAAGCCCAGCGCAACGCCAAGCAGCGCGGAATGCGACAGGGTGTCACCGAAATAGGCCATGCGCCGCCAGACCACGAACGAGCCAAGCGGGCCGGCGACCAGCGCCAGCGCGAGGCCGGCGAGCAGGGCGTTGAGAAGAAAGTCAGGCATCAGTGCTTGCAGTTCGGGCCGTGAATATGGGGTTTGGCGGTAACCACGCTGCCGTGCAGGTCGTGGCTGTGGTCGTGCTGATGGTGATAGACGGCCAGGCTGCGCGCGTCCTGGCCGAACAGTTCGACGAACGCCGGGTCAGCGCTGACCTGTTCCGGATGACCGGAGCAGCAGACGTGGCGATTCAGGCAGACCACCTGATCGGTGGCGCTCATTACCAGATGCAGGTCATGGGAGACCATCAATACGCCGCAACCGTAGCGCTCGCGCAGCCGCCCGATCAGTCGGTAGAGCTCGGCCTGGCCGGCCACATCGACACCTTGCACCGGCTCGTCCAGCACCAGCAGCTCCGGCTCACGCAGCAGCGCACGGGCCAGCAGCACCCGTTGCATCTCGCCGCCGGAAACCGATTGCAGCGGACTGTCGATGACATGCTCGGCGCCCACCTCCTTGAGTGCCGCCAGTGCCGCGGCGCGGTCCACACCCGGCACCAGGCGCAGGAAGCGCAGCACTGACAGCGGCAGGGTGGGGTCGACGTTCAGCTTCTGCGGCATATAGCCGACGCGCAGCTTGGGTTTGCGCCAGACCGTGCCGCTGTCCGGCTTGAGCAGACCGAGCACGGCACGCACCAGGGTGGTCTTGCCGGCGCCGTTGGGGCCGATCAGGGTGACGATTTCGCCACGATGGACCTGCAGCTGAGCGCCTTCGAGCACCGCCTGGTTGGCGAAGCGGACATGAATATCGTCCAGGCGGATCAGCGTTTCGTTCATGCCGCGTTCCTGCAGGATGCGCATAGGCCGACCACCTCGACCGTCTGGCCTTCGACCTGGAAGCCGACGCTGCGCGCGGCCTGGTCGATGGCCTCGCTGATGGCAGGTTGTTCGAGCTCAATGGCGGTGTGGCAGTTGCGGCAGATCAGAAACTGGCCTTGGTGCGGGTGCTCGGGGTGATTGCAGCCAATGAACGCGTTGAGCGAAGCGATGCGGTGCACCAGGCCGTTCTCGAGCAGAAAATCCAGCGCGCGGTATACCGTGGGCGGCGCGGCGCGGCGGCCGTCCTGCGCCGTCAGCTCGGCGAGGATGTCATAGGCGCCGAGCGGCTTGTGGCTTTGCCAGACCAGCTCCAGCACGCGCTTGCGCAGAGCAGTCAGGCGCACGCCCGAGCGCTCGCACAGGAGGTCGGCTTCGGCCAGTGCATGGCTGACGCAGTGGTGGTGGTCGTGGGGCGTGCAGGCCAGCGGAGACTTGGGCATGAGCGAAGACGATGTGGCTGAGAGACGTTATTATGTTACCCATTCAGTTCAATCGAGTGTTGCCCGTGTTTCGTCTTTTTTCGATACCGCTTCTAGTGACCGCCAGTCTTTTCAGCAGCGCCCAGGCCCATGCTGAAATCGAGGTGCTGACCAGCATCAAGCCGCTGCAGCTGATCGCTGCTGCCGTTCAGGACGGCGTTGGCAAGCCCGCCGTTCTGCTGCCGCCGGGTGCCTCGCCTCACCATTATGCGATGCGCCCGTCCGACGTACGGCAGCTTCGCAGCGCCGACCTGTTCTACTGGATCGGTCCGGACATGGAGGGCTTTCTCGCGCCGGTGCTGGAGGGCCGCAAGCGGCCGAGCGTGGCGATACAGTCGCTGTCCGGATTGACCCTGCGCCACTTCGGCGAGGCAGCCAGCGAGCACGACCATGATCACGAGGCCGAGCACGATGCCCACGACGAGCATGCACATGATGCGCACGCCGATGAGCACGCCGAGCATTCAGAACAGGCCCATGACGACCACGCTCATGAAGCCACTCACGCTCAGGCCGCTGACCACGACGAACACGACCACGCCCATCGTCCCGGCAGCCTGGACGCGCACCTCTGGTTGTTGCCTGGCAACGCGGTAACCATCGCCGAAGGCATAGCGCAGGACATGGCAGAGGTTGATCCGGCCAACGCCGAGCGCTACCGAGCCAACCTGTCCGCATTCAAGCAGCGGCTGGATGCGCTCGATAAGCGGCTCAGCCAGCGCCTGAGCGAAACCCGAAGCAAGCCGTTCTTCGTCTTTCACGAGGCCTTCGATTATTTCGAAGCCGCTTATGGGCTCAAACACGCCGGCGTCTTCAGTGCCGGCGGCGAAGCCCAGCCCGGCGCGCGGCATGTGGCCGCCATGCGTGAGCGCTTGGAGCAGGCCGGTCCGAGCTGCGTGTTTTACGAGCCTCCGGTTCGTCCGCGTCTGGCGGATAGCCTGATCCGTGGATTGCCAGTGAAGGTCACCGAGCTGGACGCGCTGGGTTATGGCATCGACGCCTCGGCGGGCGGCTACGAACAGTTGATCGAGAATCTCGGCAGCTCGCTGGCGGAATGCCTGGAATCGCTCTGACCCTCAGCTCGCAGCGCCCGAAGGCCTCGCGCCGGCGGGCGCCTTTGCGGGTCGTCTGTCGGCCGACTTGATGCGCGTCATAGTGCTTCTGGCGCCCGTGGCTATGCTTCGTGCTTTGGTTTCCACTCCATCGACACGAGGATGCGCAGCGCATGGCGAAGACGGACGGGCCCATCGCGGCAGAGACGAAAACCACCCCTGACATAGCCCTGCAGGTGGCCTCCGAAGACATCTGGGCGCAGAAATACCGGCTGACCCGCAAAGATGGCAGCGCCGTCGACGACAGCGTCGATGACACCTGGCAGCGGGTCGCGCGGGCACTCGCTGATGTCGAACATGCGGAAACCCGCGAGCTCTGGTATCAGCAATTCCTCTGGGCGCTGCGCAATGGCGCCATCCCCGCCGGGCGGATCATCTCCAACGCTGGCGCGCAGGACTACAAACCGGCCACCTCGACGATCAACTGCACCGTTTCCGGAACCATTGCCGACTCGATGGACGACATTCTCGGCAAGGTCCATGAGGCTGGCTTGACGCTCAAGGCCGGCTGCGGCATCGGTTACGAATTCAGCACCCTGCGCCCGCGCGGCTCCTTTGTGTCCGGCGCTGGCGCGCATACCAGCGGCCCGCTGTCGTTCATGGATATCTTCGACAAGATGTGCTTTACCGTCAGCTCTGCCGGCGGGCGCCGGGGTGCGCAAATGGGCACCTTTGATGTCGGTCATCCGGACGTGCGCGAATTCATCCGCGCCAAACGCGAAGACGGCCGGCTGCGGCAGTTCAACCTCAGCTTGCTGATCACCGACGAATTCATGCAGGCGGTAGAAGCCGACGCGGATTGGCCGTTGATCTTTCCGCTGCACCTGAAGGAAGAAGCCGAGCTGGATCTGGCCGACGCCGAGCAGGTGCTGTGGCGCGAATGGCCGAGCCATGACGGCTACATCGTGCGCGATGACGGACTGGTGGCCTGCAAGATCTACGGTCGGGTCAAGGCGCGACATCTGTGGGACATGATCATGGTCTCCACCTACGATTACGCCGAGCCGGGCTTCATTCTTATCGACCGGGTCAACCAGCTGAACAACAACTGGTGGTGCGAAGCGATTCGCGCGACCAATCCCTGCGGCGAGCAACCGCTGCCGCCCTATGGCTCCTGCCTGCTGGGCTCGATCAACCTTACCCATTTCGTCATCGACCCGTTCGGCGCTGACGCGCGCTTCGACTGGGACAAATACCGTGAAGTGGTACGCGTGTTCACCCGCATGCTGGACAACGTGGTGGAGATCAACGGCCTGCCGCTGGCGCAGCAGCGTCACGAAATCGAGAGCAAGCGCCGCCACGGCATGGGTTTCCTCGGGCTCGGCTCGGCACTGACCTTGCTCAAGTTGCGCTATGGCAGCGCCGAAGCCTGCGTATTTACCGAAGAGGTTGCGCGGGAGATGGCGTTGGTTGGCTGGGAAGTGGCGTTGGATCTGTCAAAGGAAAAGGGGCCGGCGCCGATGCTCGCGGAAACTTTTGAAGTGACCGCTGAAATGCTGCGCAAGCGCCCGGAAATGGCCAAGGACGGTTACCAGATCGGCGACCAGGTGCCGGGGCGCGTGCTGCACGCCAAATACTCCCGTTACATGCAGAAGCTCGCTGAATACGCGCCGGAGCTGATCGAGGCACTGGCCGAGCAGGGCGCGCGCTTCACCCACCACAGCTCCATCGCGCCCACCGGCACCATCAGCCTGAGTCTGGCCAACAACGCCTCAAACGGTATCGAGCCAAGCTTCGCGCATCATTACTCGCGCAACCTGATCCGCGCCGGGCGCAAGGCCAAGGAAAAGATCGAGGTGTTCAGCTACGAACTGCTGGCCTATCGCACGTTGATCAATTCGCGCGCCAAACCGGGTTCGACGGAGCCGGGCGAGCAACTGCCGGAGTATTTCATCACCGCCGACGACGTCACCCCGACGCAGCACGTGGACATCCAGGCGGCGGCGCAAAAGTGGGTCGACTCGTCGATATCCAAGACCGCCAACGTGCCCACCGACTATCCGTTCGAGGCCTTCAAGGACATCTACCGCTACGCCTGGCGCCAGGGCCTCAAGGGCTGCACCACCTTCCGCTTCAATCCGGCGGCGTTCCAGGGCGTGCTGGTCAAGGAGGCCGATCTGGAAAAGACCCTGTACCGCTTCATTCTCGAAGACGGCAGCGTGGTCGAGCTGAAAGGCAACGAAGAGGTCGAATATGACGGGGAAGTCAATTCCGCCGCCAACCTGTTCGACGCCCTCAAAGAAGGCTATTACGGCAAATATTGAGCCCCGACTGATAGCCGGGCGGCACCTGTCGTCCGGATGGAGAACCCGCAATGACCGTAAAGATCACTCAGCGCATCAAGGGCTTCAAGGTCGTCGACGAAACCCTCGAACGGCCTGCCGTCACAGCTGACCAACCCACCGCCAAGGCCAACGTGGTGGAGATGGATGAGAGCCTGCAGCGCCCGGAAACCCTGGTCGGCATGACCTACAAGATCAAGTCACCGCTGTTCGAACATGCGCTCTACGTCACCGTCAACGACGTCGTGCTCAATGCCGGCACGCCCCATGAGCAGCGCCGGCCGTTCGAGATTTTCATCAACTCGAAGAACATGGACCACTTCCAGTGGATCGTTGCGCTCACGCGAATCATGTCCGCAGTGTTCCGCAAGGGCGGTGACTGCACCTTTCTCGTCGAGGAGCTGAAAGCGGTGTTCGATCCGCGTGGCGGCTACCTGAAGAAAGGCGGCGTCTATATGCCGTCCATCGTGGCGGAGATCGGCGGTGTGCTGGAGCGTCACCTGATCCATATCGGCATGCTCGAAGGGCATGCGCTGGACGAAACCCAGCTCAAGTACCTGGCGGAAAAACGCGCCGCCTACGAGGCCAGCCAGGGTGCGGTCACGGTTGAGCCGGGCGAGGGATTTCCGGCCGGCGCGCAGCTGTGCAGCAAGTGCAACACCCAGGCGGTGGTGCAGATGGATGGCTGCGCCACCTGCCTGAATTGCGGCAATTCGAAGTGCGGCTAAGCCGCTAGGATCGAGCCGGCAGGCGGGGCGCGCCCATCGGCTCAATCCATCTCATCAAGTCACGACGCGGTAGCAGGGCTCGTACGGCCGGCCGCCGGGCAGTTTCATCCGATGCTGTTCGACGAACGCCTGCAACAGCGCGTCCAGCGGCTTCATGATCGACTGGTCGCCGTGTATCTCGTAGCGGCCGAACTGCTCGATACGGCGGATGCCCTTGTCCTTGACGTTGCCCGCGACGATCCCGGAGAACGCTCGGCGCAGGTTCGCTGCCAGCAAGTGGGGCGGCACATCGCGCGTCAGCTGCAGGCTGGCCATGTTCTCGTGAGTCGGATCGAAGGGGTGCTGGAAGCCATCCTCGATCTTAAGCAGCCAGTTGAAATGGAAGGCATCGTTGCGCTCACGACGGAACTGTTTGACGGCTTTCAGCCCCTCGGACATCTGCCGGGCCACCTCGGTCGGGTTGTCGATGATGATCTGGTACAGCCCCTGGGCTTTCTCCCCGAGCGTTGCACCGACGAATTCGCGAATCTGCTCCAGATAGGGCGCAGCGCTTTCGGGGCCGGTGAGAATGACCGGGAACGGCACGTCGCGGTTGTCCGGGTGCAGCAGGATGCCCAGCAGGTAGAGGAATTCCTCTGCCGTACCGACCCCGCCGGGGAAAATGATGATGCCGTGGCCGACACGGACGAAGGCTTCCAGGCGCTTTTCGATATCCGGCAGGATCACCAGCTCGTTGACGATCGGGTTCGGTGCCTCGGCGGCGATGATGCCCGGCTCGGTCAGGCCCAGATACCGGCCGCCGACGATGCGCTGCTTGGCATGGGCGATGGTTGCGCCCTTCATCGGGCCCTTCATCACGCCAGGGCCGCAGCCGGTGCAGATGTTCAGGTTGCGCAGGCCCAACTCGTGGCCGACACGCTTGCTGTACTTGTATTCCTCGGTGCTGATCGAGTGCCCGCCCCAGCACACCACCATGTTGGGCTCGACGCCAGGACGCAGGGTGCGGGCGTTGCGCAACAGGTGGAAGACGTAATCGGTGATGCCCTGGGAACTGCTCAGGTCGATGCGCGGGCTGCCCAGCTCGCTTTCGGTGTAGACGATGTCGCGCAGCGCGCTGAAGAGCATTTCGCGGGTGCTGGCGATCATCTCGCCGTCGACGAAGGCATCGGCCGGTGCGTTGAGCAATTCCAGGCGTACGCCACGATCCTGCTGATGAATGCGAACTTCGAAGTCGTCGTAGGCCTCGAGGATGGTCTTGGCGTTATCGATGCGCGTGCCGGTGTTGAGGATCGCCAGGGCGCACTGGCGGAACAGCGTGTAAGTGCTGCCACAACCGGCTTCGCTCAGTTGCTGGACTTCCCGTTGGGACAGTGTCTCCAGGCTACCTTTCGGACTAACCGAGGCATTGATTACATAGCGTGAGGTCATGCTTGTTTTCCCTGAAAGCAATGCGGCCTGGCCGGGACGGGCAGGCGCATCAGGATGTTGAGCGCCGCGGCTTGGGGCAGCGACATATCGAAAGGGCCGTCCGAACGGGCATTGCGCGACTGGGCAGGGATACTACCGGGCGCAGCGGCTAAACCCGTCGTTGTACGCTGCTCGCTGGAGCTGGCGCTATCAATGCAGGCGCAACGGTGCGGCTGGACGGGCAGTACTTGACGTTCAAACGGTGAAAATGTTCCTGACAGCCCCTCCTGGGGCGTGGCTCTGCTCATGCGTACATCCCGTACGGTCGTAGGTATCAGGGGCTTTGACAGCGAGCATGGCTGTTTGATTGCACACGGAGCAAATGGTTTTTCCGCCACGGGCGCCGCCGCGCCCTTCAGGTTGCAGTGCGCATCAAAAGGCAAACGGCAGGGCGCTGTGGCAACGCTGGCGAACCTGCAGCAGCCTGCCGAATTCGGCCGGGTCCTTGATTAGAACCGATTGTCCCGCGAATCGCTGGGCGGCGATCAGGCGCGACAGCCAGAACCGCACGCAGGCCACGCGCAGCATCGGTCGCCACAGTTCGGCCTCGGCCGGGGTGAAGCGGCGCAGGCTGGAGTAGGCGGCAAGCAGCGCCTGGCTGCGCTCTTCGTCGAGTTCACCGTTGGGGTGCGAGCACCAGTCGTTCACGGCGATCGCAAGATCGTAGAGCATCGGCCCCGAGCAGGCGTTGTAGAAGTCGATCACGCCGGTCAGGTGGTTACCATCGAAGAGCACGTTGTCACGAAACAGGTCGGCATGCAGGTTGGCCCGCGGCAGGGCCAGAATCTTTGGCTTCAGCTCGGCGATTTCTGCCAGGCCGTCGCGCAGCAGCGGCAGCTGATCCTCACCGAGCGACAGTGCCAGGCTTGGGCCTTCCTGCTGCATCCAGTCCAGGCCGCGGTCGCTGCGGCGTTCCAGTATCTGCTCGCGGGTGGCCAGATGCAGCCGCGCCAGCATTCGACCGACCTCCGCGCAGTGGTGCGGATTGGGTGCGGTGATGTGCTTGCCCGACAGCCTGGGCTGCAGCAGCGCCGGCTTCTCGGCCAGTGAACGCAAGGCGTCGCCGCGATCCGTACGCAGCGCATAGGGCACCGGCAGACCGGCGCGATGCAGCACATCGAGCAGTTCGATGAAGAACGGCAGGTCCTGGCTCGGGCCGCGTTCGATCAGCGTCAGAACGTACTCTCCCCGCTCCAGGCTGACGAAGAAGTTGCTGTTCTCGCTGCCGGCGGCAATGCCCTCGAAGTCACGCAGGCGCCCCAGCCCGTAAGGCGCCAGAAAGGCTTCGAGTTCTTCGCGTTGCAGGGGCGTGAAAACCGACATGAATGACTTCCGTTAGTGTCTAGGCTGGGTTACCAGCTGAAGATTTCCCAGGCCGGGATCAGCATGTCCGGGCGGTCGGCGCGGATGAAGTTGCTGTCGCCATCGGCACGGACCAGAAAGTACGGCTTGCCGGTCTTGGGCGTGATCTTCACCGCATAGAGGAAGCCGTTGACGCGATACTCCTCGACAGTACGGTCGCCGTCCTGGCGAATCGTGACGTCAGGCTCGCCATCGACCGATTCCTGGGCGAAACCGCTCAGCGGCATCATTGCCAGCAGCCCGGCCAGCAGCAAAGGTTTGAATGTGCGCATGATAACCTTGTCCCTTTGTCGTCAAGTGGTCCTGTGCATTCTAGCTGCGGACCCGTCGAAAAGGTTGATCCTGCTCATGAGCCAAGCGCCCCTCGTTCTGGTGGACGGTTCGTCCTACCTCTACCGCGCCTTCCACGCCCTGCCTCCGCTGACCACCTCTACCGGCAAGCCCACCGGCGCCGTGAAGGGCGTGCTGAACATGCTGTTGTCGTTGCGTCGGCAGTATCCGGACAGCCCCTTCGCGGTGGTTTTCGACGCCAAGGGGCCGACCTTCCGAGACACCCTGTTCGCTGAATACAAGTCCCATCGTCCACCGATGCCCGACGACCTGCGTGGCCAGGTCGAGCCGCTGCATGCCAGTGTGCGTGCGCTGGGTATGCCACTGCTGTGCGTTGAAGGCGTCGAGGCGGACGACGTGATTGGAACACTGGCGCGACAGTGTGCCGCGCTCAAGCGCGACGTGGTCATCTCCACTGGCGACAAGGACATGGCCCAGCTGGTCTGCCCGCACGTCACCCTGGTCAACACCATGACCGGTAGCGTCTATGACATCGAAGGGGTGAAGAACAAGTTCGGCGTCGGCCCGGATCTGATCATCGACTTCCTCGCGCTGATGGGCGACAAAGTCGACAACATCCCCGGTGTGCCTGGGGTTGGCGAGAAGACCGCGTGCGGCCTGCTCAATGGCATCGAAGGCGGCATCAAGGGCCTCTACGACAATCTCGACAAGGTCTCTGGCCTGCCGATCCGCGGCGCCAAGTCGCTGGCCGCCAAGCTTGAAGAACATCGCGACGCGGCGTTCATGTCCTATGAGCTGGCCACGATCAAGATCGACGTACCGCTGGATGTTCAGGTCGGCGATCTGATGCCGGGCGAGCCGCACCGCGAAGCGCTGATTGCGCTGTACCGCGAGCTGGAGTTCAAGAACTGGCTCGACGATTTGCTACGTGAGGCCAAGGCTACCGGTGAAGACTGCGAGGTGCAGCTCGAGGGCTGCTCGATCCAGGCTGAAGCCGAATACCGCACCCTTTTCGATCAGGCCGAATTCGATGCCTGGCTTGCACGGCTAAAGGCTGCGGATTGCTTCGCTTTCGACACCGAAACCACCAGTATCGATGCACAGAAGGCGCAGCTGGTCGGCGTCTCCTTCGCCATTGAAGCAGGCCAGGCTGCCTACGTGCCGCTCGGCCACAGCTACATGGGCGTGCCGCAGCAGCTTGATCGTGATGCGGTGCTGGCCGCGCTCAAGCCGCTGCTCGAAGACCCGGGCAAGCGCAAGATCTGCCAGCACGGCAAGTACGACATGAACGTGCTGATGCATTACGGCATTGAGATGCGCGGCATGACCTTCGACACCATGCTCGAATCCTATGTGCTCGACGCCACGGCCACGCGCCACGACATGGACAGCCTGGCGCTCAAGTACCTTGGCCGCGGCACCATCCGTTTCGAGGACATCGCCGGCAAGGGCGCCAAGCAGCTGACCTTCGATCAGATTGCCGTCGAGCAGGCTGGTCCTTATGCCGCCGAAGACGCCGATGTCACTCTGCGCCTGCATCAGACCCTGATGAACAAGCTGGAGGCCACGCCTTCACTGCTCAAGGTCCTGAACGAGATCGAGATGCCACTGGTGCCGGTGCTGGCGCGCATCGAGCGCAACGGCGCGCTGGTCGACGCCAACCTGCTCGGACTGCAGAGCGTCGAGCTGGGCAACAAACTGGTCGAGCTGGAGCGTGAGGCCTTCGACATAGCGGGTGAAGAGTTCAACCTCGGCTCGCCCAAGCAGCTCTGCGCGATTCTCTATGACAAGCTCGGCTGCCCGGTGCTGTCGAAGACCGCAGGCGGTCAGCCGTCTACCGCCGAGAGCGTGCTGGCCGAGCTGGCTGAAAAGGATTACCCGCTGCCGAAGGTGATCATGCAGCACCGCAGCTTGAGCAAGCTCAAGGGCACCTACACCGACAAGCTGCCGCAGCAGATCAACCCGCGCACCGGGCGTATCCACACCAGCTACCACCAGGCCGTGACGGCCACCGGGCGGTTGTCATCGTCCGACCCGAATCTGCAGAACATTCCGATCCGTACGGCCGAGGGCAGGCGTATCCGCCAGGCCTTCGTCGCGGCGCCGGGCTACAAGCTGCTGGCAGCCGACTACTCGCAGATCGAACTGCGCATCATGGCGCACCTGGCCCAGGATGCCGGCCTCTTGCACGCGTTCCAGAATGACCTGGACGTGCACCGCGCCACGGCGGCGGAAGTGTTTGGCGTCGAACTGGATCAGGTCACCAACGATCAACGCCGTAGCGCCAAGGCGATCAACTTCGGACTGATCTACGGCATGAGCGCTTTCGGCCTCGCCAAGCAGATCGACGTCGGTCGCGGCGAGGCGCAGGCCTACATCGACCGCTATTTTGCTCGCTACCCTGGCGTGCTTGCCTACATGGAGCGCACGCGCACGCAAGCGGCGGAGCAGGGTTTTGTGGAAACGCTGTTTGGCCGTCGGCTGTACTTGCCGGAGATCAATTCGAAGAACGGCGCCATGCGCAAAGGCGCCGAGCGCACCGCCATCAACGCACCCATGCAGGGCACCGCGGCGGACATCATCAAACGCGCCATGATCGCCGTGGATAACTGGCTGCAGGAGAGCGGCCTGGATGCGCGCGTGATCCTGCAGGTCCACGATGAACTGGTGCTGGAGGTTCGTGAGGATCTGCTCGAACAGGTGCGCGCGCAGATCCTTCCGTTGATGAGCGGGGCCGCTGAGCTGGATGTGCCGCTGCTGGTCGAAGCCGGGGTGGGCAACAACTGGGACGAAGCGCACTAAGAACAGGCGCCAGCGGGCTGCGCTGGAGACTGTCTTACCGGGGCGCCGCTGCATCAGTAGCTGAAGGCAGTCGCGCTGCACGTTATGGGTGCAGGCGAAGACGTTTGACGAAACTGTCTTGAGCTGAATGCCCCGTCTTAGAGCGGCTACGCTCCGTTATGGAAATATTTTCCGTTCGGCATTGAACTCATGGATAGAAAGCTCGGTCATAGGCTACGAAGGGTGTAAAAGCCCTTCGATGCTCCTTGTTGTGTTAAGTGTTGGCAGATCTCTGGATACGCCTCTGGCGTTCCGGATTTAAACCTCGAACTTCCCCCTCCCCCAACGAAGTTCGAGGTTTTTTTTCGCCTCGAGAAAAGTGCCGGTACGCTGCAGGCGGTTGCTCCAACGCTCACGGCTCCAGGCGCGCCCAATGGTCATGTCGCCCTGCCGCACTGCTCTTATACGGGCGAGGGGCACCCAGTTCTTGCTCGCGATCATGGGCGTTGCGCGTCGCCAGATAGTTGCGTCAAGGCAACTGCAGTCCGCCTCCGGCCCTGTGCAGCTCGCGAAGATGTTGGCCGATTTGCGCCAGGTTGTCTTCGACGCCCTCAAGCTCCAGCCGTCGCTCTTCGCCGAGTAACAGCCGCACCTCGGCGTTTAGCGCATCGGTAAGCTGGTTGAGGCGAGCCTGACGTTGGCTGCTTTCAGATTCCAGGCGTTGCCATTCGCTGGCCTGCGGCAAGCCGTAGCCGCTTCCGTCCAGCAATTGCGCTGGCTGGCTCAGATAACCGCTGTTGGCGAGAATGCCCTGCAGGGTCTCATCCGCCTTATTCAGCGTCTGGTCGCCCTGTTGGCGGCCGCTCAGGTAGCGGTTCTTCAGTTCTTCCTGAGCCAACAGCAGGTGGCGGCGCAGTGCGGCCTGCTCCACCAACAGCAGCGCCGCGCTGGCGCGCAGGTCGGCCTGCTCGATCCAGGGGCGTCGTGCTTCAGCGCTTAGTTCCAGCCAGGCTTGCACATCGGTTTGCGGCAGGCCCAAGCGTTCGCGAAGCACGGCGAACATGGCCTGGTAACGATCACGGTAGGAATCGAAGCGATACCCCAGGCGCAATGCCTCCTGTGGGTCGTCGAGCACGCTGGCGTCGGCCAGGCCCCGATTGATCAGGATTTCCAGAAGCCCGCTGGGCAGGATGCTGTCGAGGGCGGCGAGTTCTGGGCGGGCGGTGCCGCTGCGCAGCAGCTTGAGGGTTTCGACCGCGCAGTTATTCGACAGGAAGTAATAGTCGCCGTCGTAGCTCCAGTGCATTTCGGCGCTGCGTATCACCAGGTTTTCGATCTCCTCGCGCTGCAGCTTCAGCGGAATCGAGGCGAGGCTGCGCAGTTCGACCTTGGTGTACTCATCAATCACCTGGCCCAGCGGCAGGACGAACAGGCGAGAAGGATAGACGCCAGTGAGGCCGTCCCAGCTCGACAGCTGTACATCGCCGACGAATGCGCGGAAAGACAGCACCAGGTGATGGTCCAGATCCAGGCGGCAGTCCGGCCCGCGCGGGCGGCCTGGCGCGCAGATCACCAGGCGCAGCATGCTGTGGCCCCAGCGGCTGACCCAGGCGTCGTTAGCTTCGGCAAACAGATAGTCGACTTCGTAGACGCGCTCGGGATCGAGCTCGATCAGCGGGGTGCGCGCGAAGTCATGCCCGGCGTTGAGGATCGGCAAGGCGCTTTTGCAGGCTTCGACCCCGGCGGGCTGCCAGCCGAAATGCTGGCTGAAATAGTGATGCAGCAAAGGGCGACGGCAGGCGTAGCGGGGGTCGAGGAGAAAGTACTCCAGATTCACCGCCACGAATTCCAGCGGGTTGCTCAGCTCGTAGGCGTCGGGGCTGCGTGCCTGCTGGGCATTGTCTTGCTCGCGTGCGCCGCGCTGGCCAACGCGTTGTGGCCAGCCGGCCAGATCGAGCAGGCGCGGGTCGTCGCTGAGGGTGAAGCGGCGCTCGGTCTGCCCGCGGCAGCTGTCCGGCAAGCCGACCAGGCCGAGACTGCTGGCGCGCTGTCCACAGAAAGCCTGCTGTCGATGGATTTCCGGCGACCAGAGCTGGGCGCGGTCATAGAGATGAGCCACTTCGTGAATAAGCGTCGCCAGCATTTCCTGACGCACCGTGCCGTGCGGCCGCTCGGTGCGTTGAGCGGCTGCGCTGCCATCGGTGAGTGTCGGCAGCAGGCGCCGGTTGAGCAGCAGCAGGTTGCCTCCGGCGCTGCCATAGACATCGTGGGTCAGCCCGTCATGCCAGCGGACGCGGACATCTCGGTCGAGACGCTCGAGCATTCGCGGCGGCAACGCGGCCAGCGCTTCGTCCAGCAATTGCTGACTGGCGGCGCGTTCGGCCGGTTGCAGCTCGGCACTATCAAGCGCTAGGCGCAGCTCGGCCTGGCACAGATTAGCGAAAGGCATGACAAGGGTGAGCGCAACGCCCAGCCACCGGGCCCGAGATGATTTCACTGAGCGAGGATGGCTTCGGCCAAGGCGAGGTCACTGGCCTGCTGGGCTGCCGGGAAGGCATCACGTAAGCGACCGAGGGCTGCTTCCAGTCGCGCGCCGCGTATTTCACCGCCGCTGGCAACAAAGCCGGCCGCCTCGTCGCGGGCTTCGCCGACAACTTTCATGTCGCTGATGCGGCTGGTCACGTCGGAGGTGAAGTTGATGCTGCGGTCCAAGGCGTTGACGACGATATTGCTGGTAGCCACCAGCGTCTGCGCCTGAACACCGCCGGCGAAAAGGGCCAGGGCGAAAGATGCGGCGATCAGCTTGAAGTTCATGATCTGTCTCGGGGGAGCGGGGTCGATGGTTGGACGAGAATTGCCTCGGCCAGTTCAAGGTCACCGGCCAGCAGCTGCGGTTGCCGCTCGCGTAACCAGCGCAGTGCAGCGTCCAGGCGAGCGCCTCGGATCTTTCCTTGAGTCGCAACGAATCCGGCCGCGTCGTCGCGAGCGTCGAGTATCAGCTTGTTGTCGAAAGGGGCGCTGGTCACCTGGCTGGCAACGTAACTGGAGGCGACGGTGCCAGCGAGGGTGGTGTCGAAGGCCTGGGCGCCACCGCAGAAGCAGCAGCTGGCAAGTGCTAGGTAGAGCGAACGCATGCAAATCCTGGAGCCAGAGAAACAGCCGCCAAGGCTAGCGAAACGCCAGCCCCAGAACCAGCGCTGCGCTTAATCGATCGTGCGTGTCAGAGCGCCAGAATCGCCCCGGCCAGTTGCAGATCGCTGGCGTGCAGGGATGGGGCCTGGGTGCGGATGTGTTTCAGCGCCGCTTCCAGGTGAGCGCCGCGCGCCTCGCCATTGCTGGCGACGAAACGCGCCGCATCGTCTTTGGCGTCGAGCACCAGCTTGTCGTCGCCCAGGTTTGAGGTGATATCGGAGGTGCCTTCGACGGTGTTGACCAGCGAGGCGCCGATGGCATCGATGGTGCCGGTGATGCTTCCGGCTGACGCGGTGCCCGCGACCAGGCAGGCCGCGGTGGCAACTGACAACAGATACTTGTTCATGGTGTTCTCCAGGCTAGACGCAATTTTTCGCCGTTACTCGCTATGACCTTTGGGCCAGCGTGCCGTTCAGCTTAGGGCCCGACGAGGCCGCCTGGAAGCGGCTTTATCTGCGCCAGAAGGGCTTGCTCAGCTCGTCCATCCGCTCGCTCTGGCTGATGCCGACATCGGCCAACTGACGCTCATCGAGCGCAGCCAGGTGCTGGCGGGTTCGTGCGCGTCGCTGCCACAGACGTAGCTGCTGCAATACCCGGTGCAGCGGCGGCAAGCCGATTGCTGTTTTTTGCCTCCAAGTCAGTACGCGCTCCATGAGCCGCTCCTTCCCGCAATTCACGGGGATGGGTTATGGGCAGATAGAGTCGCGTGGCGGGCTGTTGCGTAACAGCCACAGGGAATCTGAATTGTGCCGGTCCAGTTGTGCGAGCAGACCTACTGTACCGGTGCTTCAGGCACCTAATTGTTCGGTTGAGGGTGCATAAAAAACCCCTCGAGGCTGAGCCGCGAGGGGTTCTGGTGCAGCGGGTGTCGCTTATTCGACTGCTTTGACCATGTCCTCGACGACCTTCTTGGCATCACCGAAGACCATCATGGTCTTGTCCATGTAGAACAGTTCGTTATCGAGGCCCGCATAGCCGCTGGCCATGGAGCGCTTGTTGACGATGACCGTTTTGGCTTTGTACGCCTCGAGGATCGGCATGCCGGCGATAGGCGATTTGGGATCGTTCTTCGCCGCCGGGTTGACCACGTCGTTGGCGCCAAGCACCAGCACCACGTCGGCCTGGCCGAACTCGGAGTTGATGTCGTCCATCTCGAAGACCATCTCGTACGGCACTTCGGCTTCGGCCAGCAGCACGTTCATGTGCCCGGGCATACGGCCGGCAACCGGGTGGATCGCATACTTCACGGTAACGCCCATGTGCGTCAGCTTCTCGGCCAGTTCCATCAGCGCATGCTGTGCACGTGCCACCGCCAGGCCATAGCCGGGAACGATGATCACGGTGTCGGCGTTCGACAGCAGGAAGGCGGCGTCATCGCTGGAGCCGGATTTGACCGGACGCTGCTCCTGGCTGCCTTTTGCTGGGCCGGCATCGGCATCGCCACCGAAACCACCGAGGATGACGTTGAAGAACGAACGGTTCATCGCCTTGCACATGATGTACGAGAGGATCGCGCCGCTCGAGCCCACCAGCGAACCGGCGATGATCAGCATCGAGTTGTTCAGCGAGAAGCCAATACCGGCCGCCGCCCAGCCCGAGTAGCTGTTGAGCATCGATACAACCACCGGCATGTCCGCGCCACCAATGGGGATGATGATCAGCACGCCGATCACGAACGCCAGCGCCACGAGGATCAGGAACGCGGTGAAGTTGCCGCTGAAGGTGTAGATCAGGCCCAGCACCAGAATCGCCACGCCAACGGCGAGGTTGATCTTGTGCTGGTTGGGGAAGGACACAGGCGCGCCCTGGAACAGGCGGAACTTGTACTTGCCCGACAGCTTGCCGAAGGCGATCACCGAACCGGAGAAGGTGATGGCGCCGATGGCTGCACCGAGGAACAGCTCCAAGCGGTTACCAGCCGGGATCGGGTAGCCGATGGCCTGGACGATACCCAGCGATTGCGGCTCGAGCACGGCAGCGATGGCGATGAACACCGCGGCCAGGCCGATCATGCTGTGCATGAAGGCGACCAGTTCGGGCATCTTGGTCATCTCGACGCGCTTGGCCATCAGAGTGCCGATGGTGCCGCCGACCAGCAGGCCAAAGACGATGAAGCCCAGACCGCTCCAAGGGCTGGCGCTCTCGACCAGCTGCGCGCCCAGTTTGAACACCAGAAATACCGTGGTGACCACGGCGATGCCCATGCCGATCATGCCGAACAGGTTGCCGCGGCGAGAGGTGGTGGGGTGCGACAGGCCTTTCAACGCCTGGATGAAACTCACCGAGGCGACGAGGTAGAGCAGGGTAATCAGATTCATGCTCATGGCTTGACCTCCGCCTTGGCGCCTGCGCGCTCCTTCTTCTTGAACATTTCCAGCATGCGGCGAGTGACGAGGAAGCCACCGAAGACGTTGACCGCGGCCAGGGTCACGGCCAGGGTTCCCATCAGCTTGCCCATCGGGGTGACAGTCAGCGCGGCAGCGAGCATGGCGCCGACGATGACGATCGCCGAGATGGCGTTGGTGACTGCCATCAGCGGCGTGTGCAGCGCGGGGGTGACGTTCCAGACCACGTGGTAGCCGACGTAGATCGCCAGCACAAAGATGATCAGGTTGTAGATGCCATCAGATATCAGGTCCATTCTTTCGGGCTCCCTTAACCGTTGGTGCGCACGACCTGGCCGTCGCGGCACATCAGGCACGCGGCGACGATGTCGTCTTCGAGATTGAGCTGGAACTTGGCTTCGCCATCGATCACCAGCTTGAGGAAGTCCAGCAGGTTGCGTGCGTATAGCGCCGAGGCATCCGCCGGCACGTGCGTCGCGAGGTTGGTGTAGCCAACCAGGGTCACACCGTGCTTGACCACCACCTGATCGGCTTCGGTCAATGGACAGTTGCCGCCCTGAGAGGCGGCGAGGTCGATCACCACCGAGCCGGGCTTCATCTGCTGCACGGTTTCTTCCTGCAACAGCGTCGGCGCCTTGCGGCCCGGAATCAGCGCAGTGGTGATGATGATGTCGGCCTGCTTGGCACGTTCGTGCACGGCCTGCGCCTGACGCGCCATCCAGCTGGCCGGCATCGGCCGGGCATAGCCGCCAACACCTTCGGCGCATTCGCGCTCTTCGTCGGTTTCGCAGGGCACATCAACGAACTTGGCGCCGAGCGATTCGATCTGTTCCTTCACCGCCGGACGTACGTCCGAGGCTTCGATGACCGCGCCCAGGCGCTTGGCCGTGGCAATGGCCTGCAGACCCGCTACACCGGCACCGAGGATCAGCACCCGTGCGGCTTTCACCGTACCGGCGGCGGTCATCAGCATCGGCATGAAGCGCGGGTACTGGTTGGCGGCAACCATCACCGCCTTGTAGCCGGCGATGTTGGCCTGTGAGGAGAGCACGTCGAGGCTTTGAGCGCGCGAGGTGCGCGGCGCGGCTTCCAGGGCGAAGGCGGTGATCCCGCGTTCGGCCATGCGTGCGATGTTTTCATTGTCGAAGGGATTGAGCATGCCGACCAAGACCGTGCCTGGCTGCATCTGCGCCAGTTCGGTTTCGCTCGGTGCGTTCACCTTCAGCAGGATCTCTGCTGCGAACGCCGCAGCGGCATCGGCGATGGTTGCGCCTGCCGCTTCGAAGGCACTGTCCGGAACACTGGCCTGTACGCCAGCTCCGCTCTGCACCGTCACCCGATGCCCTTGCCCGATCAGCTTCTTGATGGTTTCCGGTGTCGCGGCAACGCGCGTTTCACCGGGCCTGGTTTCGAGAGGAACACCAATGTGCATTGTTCTTGTTCTCCTGCTTGATCGTAACCAGCGTGCTGCGCGGTAACCCGGCTATCGCAACGCTGGCGTTACTTTTCGCCCGGCCACTGCGGATGGCGGCTGGGTGTGAATCGGCTAACGGGCCCCTGCACTTGCCGGTTTGCCTGCTGCGGCGCGGCATTCTGCAAGGGCTATGAAAATCAAACAACTGTTTTAATCTGAACGCAACGGCGAATGTTCGTTCACGCCGTGACCATTAGGTTGCTTTGTATCGCTGCAGGCTGCGTCGGTATTGGGTTCGACCTTCGTCTAAGGTTCTGTAGTTGGTTATGCGCGGCGCAATCATGAATGACGGACCATAGACGTTGTATTCGTCGGCGGGCTTGTCTGTATGCGACCTTGGTGCCGGTCGGCGCGGCGCATGTACAAAAAAAATCGGATCAGTGCCTGTAATGTCATGGATTCCCTGTAGTCCAATGCATTTGGTTGCGCTGGCTTCGGAATGCCGACGACGTTCGATCGCATTACTCATGAGAAATTCACATGGCCGATCTAGACGTGAATGAAATGATCCTGATGGAGGAATCGCAGCCCAGGCGGCTGCCGTTCGCTTTCGCTCGCCGCCACGGCGTGCTTCTGCTGGAGCGCCCGGAGGGCCTGCGTTTGTGCGCCCGTGAAGGTGCGCCGCTGACCGCTGTGCAGGAGGCCCAGCGTGTCGCCGGTGGTCCGTTGGCGATGCAATGGCTGGCGCAGGATGAATTCGAGCAGGCCCTGAGTGCGGCCTATCAGCACGATTCCTCCGCTGCGATGCAGATGGTCGAGGGCCTCGGCGATGATATGGACCTGCACAGCCTGGCTGATCAGATCCAGGAAACCGAGGATCTGCTGGAACAGGAGGACGACGCCCCGATCATTCGCCTGATTAACGCCATCCTGGGCGAGGCGATCAAGGAGAACGCCTCCGATATCCATGTTGAAACCTTCGAAAAACGGCTGGTCATTCGCTTTCGTATCGACGGCATCCTGCGAGAGGTTGTGCAGCCCAAGCGAGAGCTGGCGGCGCTGCTGGTGTCGCGGATCAAGGTCATGGCGCGGCTGGATATTGCCGAGAAGCGCATCCCGCAGGATGGGCGCATTTCCCTACGCGTCGGTGGTCGCGAAGTGGACATCCGTGTTTCGACGCTGCCTTCGGCCAACGGTGAGCGGGTTGTACTGCGTCTGCTGGACAAGCAGGCCGGCCGGCTCACGCTCCGCCATCTGGGCATGAGCGACCGTGATCGCAAGGTCATGGAACAGGCCGTGCAAAAGCCGCACGGGATCATTCTCGTCACCGGCCCAACCGGCTCGGGTAAGACCACAACCCTGTACGCCAGCCTGGTCACGCTCAATGACCGTACGCGCAACATCCTTACCGTCGAGGACCCGATCGAATACAACCTTGAGGGCATCGGCCAGACCCAGGTCAACACCAAGGTCGACATGACCTTCGCGCGGGGCCTGCGCGCCATTTTGCGCCAGGACCCGGACGTGGTGATGGTCGGCGAAATCCGCGACCAGGAAACTGCCGATATGGCGGTGCAGGCTTCGCTGACCGGTCACCTGGTGCTCTCGACCCTGCACACCAACAGCGCCATCGGAGCGGTCACCCGCCTGGTGGACATGGGCGTCGAACCGTTCCTGATTTCCTCGTCGCTGCTTGGCGTACTGGCCCAACGCCTTGTCCGGGTGCTGTGTAATGACTGCAAACGCGCCTATGTCGCCGACGAGGCCGAGTGCGCGCTGTTCGGCCTCGACTCGAGCGAAGCCCCGAGGCTGTACCACGCCGAAGGCTGCGACGTTTGTCGCCAGCTGGGCTACCGTGGGCGGACCGGCATCTACGAACTGGTGCTGTTCGACGACACCCTGCGCAGCATGATCCACACCCGCGCTGCCGAGCAGGACATGGTTCGCCATGCCCGCCGTCTGGGCCCGAGCATCCGCGATGACGGTCTGCGTAAGGTACGAGAGGGCGTGACCACCATCGAAGAAGTGTTGCGCGTGACGCGCGAGGAATAAGCGCATGAGCAGACCGGCAGGAGGACCGCAGCCCAGGCCATGATCAGCTCTGAATACATCCCCGGTGCCCACGGCGGCGTTGGGCAGGCGATCTCCCCGAGGCGCTTTTGCCCGGACGGCTGCGCATTGCCGCGCCTGACTGTAACGGCTGAGCGCTGATGGCAGCTTTCGAATACATCGCCCTCGACCCCCGGGGTCGCGAGCAGAAGGGCCTGATCGAGGCGGACAGCGCACGCCAGGCGCGGCAGCTGTTGCGCGAGAAGCAATGGTCGCCACTGGACGTCAAGCAGGCCAAGGCTAAGGAAGACACTGGCGGGGGCGGCTTCGCCTTTGGCCGCGGGCTGTCGGCGCGAGACCTGGCGCTGGTGACCCGGCAGCTGGC
>CERD01074522.1_pt1 | contig 46005 bp, 42 predicted proteins | sample 530931 | NCBI WGS metagenome assembly CERD01 (sample SAMEA2621101, study PRJEB7988) | marine metagenome | isolation source: saline water (ENVO:00002010), including
TATGCAACACAAACTGCGTGTCGCATAAATACTAAAATGTTATGTAGCCAAGGATAGATCGGCGTTTGTATGACCTACGAAGAATTTTATTACAGTATTGATTGCAATTTTCCTTATCACAATGAAAGTGAATGGAAACGAATTATTCAGCAATCTATCGAGATTGGTGGTGACGCTCCCTTTATGGTGCTGCACGAAATATGTAAAGTGCCAGCATCAGAAAAAATCGAAGAAGCTAAGCACCTACAAATGTACTATTTCTGGAAAGAGTCCTTTTCTAGTCCTGTACAAAAAATCGTTGAACCTGCTGCACTCTCATATATTAATAAAGAGGAGCTAACTGACAACGAGGCACTGGAGATTATGGTCAAACTTTCAAAGTTTCCAAACTCGTACAATGCTCTTCAAGTAGTTTTATTTTCGTGCCCCGATGATGAAGAGTTGGTTGACGAAAAGTATGAAGAAATTGTTAGTATGTGGAAGTCGGCTACATAACAAGCCATTGCAGTGCGGGACTTTTAACAGTTGGCTTTCCTCACTGCGTTCGTTATTTTAGCCAACTATTAAAAGCCCCTGAATGGGGCGTTATAACTCACAAGGAATATCGTGCCAACTTTCAAGCCTATTAATTCTGACGCCAGAAATTCATACGAAAAATTTCCTTTTGTCGAATTTTCAGATCCAACTATTAAGACTCGTCGAAACTTACTTGTTTCGTCTTTCTTAGCGTGTTGCTTCATATTTTTTGATTTAGGTATAAATGCAACTCGAACACCATTCCTGTTTATTTCGGGGTTGGAGCGAAATGAATTAGATATTATTTTTACTGTTTTAATTACTTACTTTTTAATCTCATTTACTTGGTCTGCGTGGAATGAGGTAATTAAGTGGCGTTTAAATTTAACTGTTGGTCACCCAAGTGATCCAAATTCTGCCCACCGAAAAGAGTTGGCATTCCGTTTTCTTAAGTGCTTAGATGATGAACCTGTATATCATGCAGGGAAGCTACAAAATTTATTTCAAGATATCCCTCGGCAAGTAGAGCAGCAATTAAGAAACATCAATGATGACAGTGTCAAAAGACATGAATTAGAACAAAAGTTAGATGAAATAAAAATTTTTGTACAAACTCATTGGTCAAATCAATTAAATAATGACTTCGCTCGTATTGCGAGGTTTGAAAGCTGGTTTTGGCTTTATGGTAAACAGCAAAGAGTTAAGTTCTTCACAATTGATATAGGCTTGCCCTGCGTATTCGGGTTAATTAGTCTAGGGCTATTATGTCAGTGAGTTATAACAAACGCTTTAACCAAAGGACGCAAAAAAGCAGGCTTGTGCTCCTTCGTCGCTAATTTTAGCCTGCTATTTTGCGCCGGTTAAGCGAGGCGTTAGCACTCTTTAATTATTGAGTTAGGATGAAATGAAATATCTAGATTGGCTGAATGAAGCAAACAGCAAAATTAATAATGCGCTAGTAACTTGTTTTAACAACTATCATCTCGATGGCTGGAGTGAAAACTATATAACGACTCAAGTCATGGAGTCTATAGAAAGTCTAGGACTAGAAATAGACTGGGAAGATAAACCTCAAAAGGTTAAGTGGGAAGGTTTCAAGCTTAAAGGTAAGTCTGAAACAAGCTTTGGAGACATTGCAGTAATAGTGAAAGTCTGGGTCACTAGCGATCGTTTTGTTGAAGGTGTTGCTTTTTACGAAGCTAAAAGACAATTTTTTGATGATAAATGGAAGCCAAAAGGGTTTTCGTCAATTAAACAAGAACAGCTTTCTAGGATAAATTCAAAAACACACGCCAGCAATGTATTACTTTATGATGTGGATAGTGAAGAGAAAAGAGCTTACGCATCTTCCGTTCCTACTGTATTTGTGGATGAGTTAGCAAAAGCTAAGTTAGCATCAAACTCGGGAAGATTATTGCTTCATTATGGTGATCTTTGGGTTAAAGCTTTAGGTAGTAATTTGCTTGGCATGCATTTGGATTTTCAAAGAGAATCAGTGGATGAGGTAAAAAAATTAGCCAGTGAAACAGATAGGCCATTTGTGATACTTAATGCAGCGGTATCTAAAACTCAAATGTTGGAGCCAAAGCTCGATAATTCGTTTATAGATAATAGTCTTTACGATAAATGGATTAAACCTGATGAGCCTAAGCCTACTGTTAAGCCGAAACCTCGTAATGATGGTCCAAGCGGTCCTAGAATGTAAGTGCTAACAAGTTGCTCAAACGGACAAAAAACAGCTGGCTTTTGCTCGTACCTCGCTAATTTTAGCCAGCTATTTTATTGCCGCTTAGCAAAGCGTTATATTTGCAATCAGAATCGAGGATAAGTTTTGAATCAAAGGGAATTGAATGATGCATTAATTCAAGCTGCTGACTGTGACCTCGAATCAGCTAAAGAGTTGCTTGACGCTGGAGCAAACCCAAATGGAATGCCTTTGATTATGGCAATCCAATGCGGGGCAGAAGACATTGTTTCCCTTTTCATAAAAGCTGGTGTTGATTTGAATTCTAGTTATTCGGATACAACGCCTCTAGTCAGAGCCGTCACTGCTGGTTACCCAAATATAGTAAAATTGCTTGTTGTTAATGGAGCTAAACCTAGTTTAAAAGATAGCAGTGGAAAAACAGCGAAACTATGGCTAGCTGAATGCTCCATGCCCCGTTTAAATGAACAAAACAAAAAGTTAATTGCTGAGTACCTCGATGGAGCAACGCAAATATAACAAGACCCTTATGGTAATAGGACGCAAAACGCTTGGCTTGCGCTCCTTCGTCGCTAATTTTAGCCAAGCATTTGTGCGCCCCATATGGTGGCGTTATTGATTAAATACTCTAACGTGTTTTTGTCCAAAAATGAGTTAAAACCACAGGCTTCAACTCACTAATAATAAATATTTAGGGCTAACGACGTGTCTTATTAGTTTTAGGCAGACGTTAAACTTTACGTTCTGTATAGCACTTTGATTACATGCCAACCAAAGCGCGTTTTCACTAAATGTGGCTCTAAGATTTCGCCGCTGAATGCTACTTTGTCGAACTGGGGCACCATTTGACCGCGTCTAAATTCACCCAAATCGCCGCCTTTTTTACCCGACGGACAGGTTGAATGTTTTTTAGCTAGAGTCTGAAACTTAGCCCCTTTTTTAAGTTGCTTGATGATGTCTTCAGCTTGTTCTTTATGTTTAACAAGAATGTGCAGTGCGTGAGCTGTATTTGCCATGGGAAATCTCGAAAATTAAAACGCGCGCATTTTATCACGGCAATCAACACTGAGCCACTACGGCTATTTATGTTTACTCGTTGCCTGCAAAAACCCTTTAACCAAACAAAATTGCGCTAAATAATAACTACACATGATTGCGATATCTGCATGTATTATTTCAAAATAAAAGCGGTTTAGGCCAAGTATAGAGTCTGATACAACAAACACTGCGCCACCTAGCACTAATAAACCGTTCGATTTATCTGTCATCCAAGTTAGGCTTGCCATTACAGTGAGCACTAACATATAGAAAAGCACGGGAATGAGCATGTCATTTAAGTTTGGATAGAATAAGCAAAAAATGACAATTGCTAAAAATAGATAAAGGAGTACAACTTCTATTCGCCAATTTTTAATTGGCAACATGGTAATAATATAAAAAGCGTGACTTACAAAAAATGCTGCTAAACCGCTAATAAACAACTGCCCACTATCGATTCCAAGTAACACATCACCTAGTGCGGAAAAACTAAGTGCAAACAATAAAGTAGTAAAAGTGCGATTTTGTAACTGACTTCGTGCTTTTAATACCATCACAATCAATATACCGATTGGTAAGGTTTTAAAAAGCGCTAGTAAAGGCTGAGGCAATGCTGGCTGTAATAGCAGTAAAGCAATGTAAAACGTACTTAGGGTTAGAAAGACAATGTTCATATTGTTATTATTGTTGTTTGTTCCCAATAACGAGAATAGCAAGCTTTACTCTAAATGTTTATAAAAAATGCTGCTTTTGTTTTTCGGTCAGTAACTTACATTTTGTTTGTTTACCAAAAAACCGATAACGATTACGGCCAAGCCAATCATACATACGATCGCGAAAACCTTTTGGCAGTAGCTTGAAAATGTTAGCCAAAGAGAATGGAAAACCTAATTTAGTTGCGATAAATAACACAGCGTCACTTTGTTTATATAACTGGTTTTTATCAATGACTAGCATTGAGGAAAGTGGATCTTTAACTTTGTGGGCCTTTAATAAACGCTCACCTTTATCACTTTGCATGGGGCATAACTTAAAGGATATTTGCTTATCAAAGCGAACAATAAACTGAACACAAAAATGGCACAGATTGCACTGACCATCAAACAGTATGATTGGGCAGTGAGTTTGCAAAATTAACCGCTTACTTGCACAACTTGTTTACCAGTAAAGCCACCAGCAAGTTGTTTATTTAATGCCGCTGAAACAGCCTCGGCGGTAAAGTCTACAGCATGGATTTGCGGCAATTTGATCTCGCCACGGGCTGCATTATCGAGTAATAAGTTACCCATAAAGCTCAGCTTTTGTTGCGCACATAAGCTATTTGCAAGCCACGCTCCACCTAACGATACAATGCCAATATTTGGTGCGCGTCTAAACATCAGTTCTTGTTCAAACTTAGGTAATTCATTTAAACAGGCAATACGGCCACAAAAGCGCATTAACTCAATGTTACGAATGGTGGTATCGCCACCAATACAATCAAGCACCGCATCAAAGCCTTGCGGGCCTAATTCACGGCGAATTTTATCTTCAAGTTTTGGGTCTTTGTAATCAAACACCACATCAGCACCTAATTGCTTAAGTAACTTATGATTGTGTTTGCTGGCAGTGGTAAATACGGTTGCGCCACGTTGCTTAGCAAATTGAATAGCAAATTGGCCAACGCCACCTGCCCCTGCGTCAATAAATAGTGAATCCCCTTCGCTCAGCTGCAACTTATCAAGGGCAATTAATGCCGTCATACCTGAACAAGGTAAGGTTGCAGCGTCTGCAGGAGATACGTTATCTGGCACAACCGATACCGCATAATTAGGCACCGTGGTGTATTCAGATAACACCCCTTGATCACCAAGGCTAGCGTGCCATACAACGCGAGCACCAACACCAGGGAATACACCTTTATTTGCCTGAACAACCACCCCTACAGCATCATGACCTAATACATGCGGGTAATGCCACTTACAAAAACCTTGTTTTGCAAAGTTGGCATCAACATGATTTAAGCCCACATATTCAACTTTAATCAAAAGCTCATTGCCTTCAGGGCTCGGTACTGGCAAAGAAAGCTCAGCTAACGCAATTGCGTCATTTGGCTCAACCACTGCTAGCGCGCGCATTGTTGACGGAAGATCTGTAGTTTGTTGAATATGCGACATTTAATACTCTGGGTTAAAGGTTGTTTAGTTCAAAGCTCCAGCGACCATTAAACGCTTGATAAGCACTTACTTTGGCCTGTAATGAAGCAATTGTTGAATCAACAGCGTTCTCTTGCGCTATTAAAACATCCTGTCTCGCATCTAACAACTCTAAGTAAGGAATTTGTCCTTCTTGATACATTGCTTGAGCTTGACCAAATGCTTTATTCGCATAATTAAAACGCTGATCAGCATAATTTAACTGTTGCTGCTGTTTGACTAGTCTTTGCAAAGTAAGTTCACTATCGCTAATGGCTTTTAATACTTTACTTTGATAGTCACTGTAAGCGGCTTCACTTAAAAACTGCTGTGCATCACGCTGAGCTAATAATGCAGGATAGCTGAGTAATGACCATTCAACTTTTGGCGTTACTTGCCATTGTTGCACGGTATCTTCTAAACCATTGCTGGTTAAACTCACCACACCTGCAAACCCGGCCAGACTAATATCTGGCAGTAATGCTTTTGAGGCGGCAACACTTAGCGAATAAGCCTGACTAAACTGATATAAAGCACTGGTGATATCTGGTCTGAGTGCCATTGCTTCACTGGCTTTACTAAACGACACGCTAAATTCATGGTTTAATAACTCAGGCTCTTCAACCAGTGTTATGTCGCTTGCAAGTCGCCCTGTTAGCACCGCAAGGGTTGCTAAGTCGCGATATTGCAAGTAGCTAAGCTCAGGAATAAGCGCTTGTTGCTGCTTTAACTGCGCAAGGGTACGGTTAAGGTCAAGCTCATTCGCAACCCCCTCTTCTACTCGCGCTTTGAGCACATCAATACTTTGCTCGAGCGCCTCGATTTGCATTTCAATGATAGCTTGCTTTTGTACATTACCTTGATAGCTGACATAGCCTTGCACCACAGCGGAAACCACTTCAACCTGTAATGCTCTTAACTGCTCGGCTTGGTTTAGTGCACCGGCATTAGCAGCATCGACTAGCGCTGTAATTCGACCAAACAAATCAAGCTGCCAATCAACATTAACCCCCGCGTTTGATTGGCGCGAAATTGCGCCATCTAAGCTGCTGCGTTCTGCGCCTACACTTAGGCTGCCCTGCGGATAATAATCCGCACGGGCTGCACCTAAACGGGCAATGGCTGCATCAAGTTGAAGTTGACTGGTTTTTAGGTCGTGATTCATTGCTAAAGCATCAGTCACTAAATTGTTTAACTGCGCTGAATCTAAACGGCGCCACCAGTTATTTTCGCTCGCACCTTCGTTTTGTTCACCAATTTGTGTATCGCTAACAAATTGTGTCAAGCTCACTTGCTGCTCTTGCATATCGACGCTTTGTGCGCAGCCTGCCAGTGCTCCGGCTAATAGCATCGCACTAACTAGTTTGCCGTGTTTAAAGAGTGCATGAAGAGGCTTATGCATCGTTTTGCTCCTTCTGCGATTTTTTAGTGACTAACATATAAAATACCGGGGTGAACAATAAGCCGAACACAGTTACACCAATCATGCCTGAGAACACCGCGTTACCCATGGCATGACGCATCTCAGCACCAGCACCTGTTGCTAAAACAAGGGGTACAACGCCTGCCGTAAAGGCAATTGATGTCATTAAAATTGGGCGAAGTCGTAAGCGACACGCTTTGATGATAGCTTCAAGGTGAGACATCCCCCCTTTATGCTGATCTCGTGCAAACTCAACCATCAAGATGGCGTTCTTACTTGCCAATGCAACCAGTACGATTAATGCGATTTGCGTGAAGATATTGTTGTCATCACCGACAAACCACACACCTAACAAGGCCGAGAAAATCGTCATAGGCACAATCAAAATAATAGCCAGTGGTAATCTTAAGCTCTCGTATTGCGCCGCAAGTACCATGAACACAAGCAATACAACTAGTGGGAAAACATACACCATGGTATTACCCGCTAATATTTGCTGATACGTTACTTCTGTCCACTCAAACTCAATACCATTTGGTAATGTCTCAGCAAGGATTGCTTCAATCGCATGTTGCGCTTGGTCAGAGCTATAACCTGGTGCTGGGCTACCATTTAATTCAGCTGTAGGATAACCGTTATAGTGCATTACACGATCTGGGCCTGTTGTTGGTGTGACCGTTAACACAGAGCCTAATGGCACCATCTCACCCATGCGGTTACGCACTTTAAGATTCAAAATTTGCTCAGGATCTTGGCGGTAGTCAGCATCAGCTTGTGCATTAACCTGATAAGTACGACCAAACAAGTTAAAGTCATTCACGTACATCGAACCTAAGTACACTTGTAAGGCATTGAATACTTCATCAAGTGGAATACCTTGGATAAGCGCTTGCTCACGGTCAATATCGATATCCATTTGTGGAACTTGAATTCTAAAGCTTGAGTAAAGGCCCATTAATGCAGGGTCTTGCTGCGCTTTAGCAATGGTTGCTTGTAAGCTATTAAAGAGTGCTTCAAAGCCTTTATTAGCACGGTCTTCAATTTGTAGTTTAAAGCCACCCGTTGTACCTAAACCTTGAATTGGCGGTGGCGGGAATACCGCAACAAACGCTTCATCAATACTGGCAAACTTTTGATTTAACTGAGCCGCAATTGCCATTGCCGACATACTCGGATCTTGACGCTCTTCAAAAGGGGCAAGCGGAGTAAACACAATGCCGCTGTTAGGGCTATTTGTGAAACCATTCACCGATAGACCAGGAAACGATACTGTGTTTGCAACACCCGGTACTTGTAATGCAATTTTTTCCATTTCTTGCACAACTTCTTGGGTTCTATCTAAGCTTGCCGCATCAGGTAACTGTGCAACAGCAACTAAGTATTGCTTGTCTTGCTGTGGAATAAAACCACCCGGAACGGCATCAAACAATTTAACTGTGCCACCCACAAGTGCAATATATGCGACTAATACAATCACACTCATACGAATCAGTTTTTGCACCAGCTTTTCGTAGCCATTGGCGCCTTTATCAAACAAGCGGTTAAAAGGTTTAAATAACCAGTTGCCAAATACGCGGTTTAATAACTTAGTTAAACGGTCTGGTTTTGCATCATGTCCTTTTAATAATAACGCCGATAACGCAGGCGATAATGTTAACGAGTTAAACGCTGAAATAACCGTTGAAATAGTAATGGTTAACGCAAATTGCTTATAAAACTGACCAGATAACCCCGTAATGAACGCCGTTGGAATAAATACCGCACAAAGTACAAGTGCAATAGCGATAATTGGCCCTGTTACTTCTGTCATTGCAACACGGGTTGCTTCGAGTGGTGATAAGCCTTGCTCGATATTACGTTCAACGTTTTCAACCACAACGATGGCGTCATCAACAACAATACCAATGGCAAGAACCAAACCGAATAGCGATAAGGTATTAATCGATACACCTAACCATTGCATAACCGCAAACGTACCAATTAAAGAAACCGGTACCGCAATCAGTGGGATAACCGATGCACGCCATGTTTGTAAAAACACCACAACAACGATTACCACTAACGCAATTGCTTCAAGTAGCGTTTTAATAACAGCATCAATAGAGCCGCGTACGAAAATTGTTGGGTCATAAACAATGTCGTATTCAACACCTGCCGGAAAGTCTTTTGATAATACTTTCATGGTTTCACGCACTTGATCAGAAAGCTCAATCGCATTAGAACCCGGGCGTTGGAATACTGGCATTGCCAAGGCTGGTTGACCATCTAACATTGCTCTTAGTGCATAGGTGTCTTGGCCTAACTCAAGGCGTGCTACATCACTTAGGCGTGTAAGCTGACCTTGCTCACCTACTTTGATGATCACATTTTCAAATTCTTCTTGTGAGCTTAAGCGCCCTTTTACGTTCATCAGAATTTGAAACTGATTACTTTTCGAGGTAGGTTGTGCACCTAAGCTACCCGCAGCAACTTGTTGGTTTTGCGCGCGTAACGCGTTAACAACATCCATTGCCGTTAAATCGCGTGCAGAGAGTGCATCAGGGTTTAGCCAAACGCGCATCGAGTACTGCCCACCACCAAACATACGAACATCACCCACACCAGGAAGACGTGCAATTTGGTCTTTGATATATAAGTCAGCATAGTTCGCTAAGTAGGTCGTATCGTGCGTTTTTTCAGGCGAATATAAATGAACCACCATGGTTAAATCTGGTGATGATTTTTCCGCTACAACACCTAAACGCTGAACTTCTTGTGGTAAGCGTGGTAGCGCACTGTTTACACGGTTTTGCACTTGGACTTGTGCACGGTCTAAATCAGTGCCTAACGCAAACGTTACCGTTAACGTCATGCGGCCATCACTGGTTGCTTGCGAAAACATATACAACATGTTTTCAGTACCATTGATTTCTTGCTCAAGTGGCGTCGCCACTGTTTCAGCAATCACCGTTGGGTTTGCACCTGGGTAACTTGCTGTCACAACAACCGTTGGCGGCACTACCTCTGGGTACTCACTCACTGGCAATTGAAATAACGAGATTGCCCCTGCAATGAGAAAGATAAGCGACAGCATCGCTGCAAAGATGGGTCGCTGAATAAAAAAGTGTGAAAATTTCATTTTGCCCTACTTCTTCGCGACTAGATCAGATTGATTATTTGAAAGAGTGAATGCAATTCCGTCGCTATTTATAGTGACTGTGTTTGGTGAAATAGGCATACCAGGGCCTACACGCGCAGGGCCATTTACGGCTATCACATCGTTTTCGTTTAAGCCCGATGTAATCGCTCGTAGGCTGCCGTAACGCTCACCAACTGTCACTAATTTATATTCAAGAACATTGCCTTCACCGACAGTGAGTACAAAACGGTTTTTCAAATCTGTCCCAATTGCACGCTCTGGCACGATTACTTTTTCGCTTACTTTATTGGCTGCAAGCTTAATACGAGCAAATGAACCTGCTCGCAGTTGTTGCTCATCGTTTTCGAACACGGCACGAACACGAAGAGTACCGGTAGTTTCGTTAATTTGATTATCAATGAAGTTGATTTTGCCATTAAAGTTAAAGCTGGTTTCACCCACTTTTTGCATCACAACCGCTTGTTCGCTTTGCGCAGTCACATCAGCGAATGACTGATTCCACGTGCGCTCATCAATATCAAAATAAGCATACATTTGCTGGTTTGACACAATGCTTGTTAACACGCTTTGACCGGCAAGTACGTTGTTACCTTTGGTGATATTAGCGCGCGATACAACGCCATCGATTGGCGAACGCACTTGGGTAAAAGCTAAATCAAGCTCAGCGGCAGTAAGCTCAGCTTGTAGAGCTAGCAATTGCGCTTCGCGTTGTCTTAGCGTTGATTTACGAGATTCAGCTTGCTCAGTAGAAATCGCTTTACGTTCAGTTAAGCGCTCTGCTCGTTTTGCTTCACTTTTTGCTTGCTCAAGTGCCGCCTTTGCGCTCTCGATTTGCGCTTTTAAGCTATCAACCACGGCAGCAAAAGGACGAGCATCAAGGGTGAAAAGCAAATCGCCTTCTTTAACGCTGTCACCTTCTTTAAAGTTAATTTTATCAATCACACCCGAAACACGCGGCATAAGGGCAACTTCTTGGGGTGCTTCTAAACGCGTTGTATAGGTGTGCCAATTTTGTACTGGCTTAACAAGTACTTGTGCTACATCGATAGGTTGTAAATGCTGTTGCTGCGCTGCTTGGTTGGCTTCTGTGCCACACCCTGCAAGCGTTAAGCTCGCAATGGTCGCTGCCACTGCAAGAATAGATTTGTTCATCACGACTCTCCTGTTAATAGATTGGAGACAATGTTACGGAACTAATTAGAGGATAAAAATGATAGATTTTTAAATTCATTAATGCCAGAATGGCACCAATAAAGTTTAAGGAACTGCTATGGATACCACCAGCCGCTTATTAATGTTACTTGAAGTGATTGAACGAGGCTCATTTGCTAAAGCCGCAGAGTCTAGAAATATAGACCGTTCAGTCATATCAAAACAAATTAGCCGTCTTGAAGATGAATTAGGGGTACGTTTACTTAATCGAACTACGCGTTCCTTTTCGTTAACTGCCGCTGGCGCTGAAATGGTAAAAAAAGCAGCTGAACTCAGAGATTTGTTATCAGATACCGTAAGACTTGCAGAGAATTACCACCAAGAACCCCGAGGTACGTTAAAAATTACCTCATCAAGTATTATTGGCAAACGATACATTCAGCCAGTCATTAATGACTTTCAAAAACGCTTTCCGCAAGTAGAAGTAGAGCTTCGCTTAGACGACAGGCTGATTGATTTAGTGTCAGAGGGTTATGATTTAGCTTTTCGCGTTGGCGAGCCAAAAGACTCATCATTTATTGCCCGAAAAATTGCCCGCAACCGCATGTTACTGCTGGCCTCACCTGAGTTTATCGAAACTTACGGTATGCCAAAGCATGTTGAAGATTTAAAAGAGCTACCTGCCGCTAGCTATTCAAGCCCAAGTAAACGCATTAGTGGTATTCGCTATCGTAATGTCGATGGCGATATTATTGAGCAAAACATTAAAAGTGTCTTTCGTGCAAACGATGCTGAAGTACTTTTGATGAAAGCTATTTCAGGCAATGCTTATGTTCTTGCCCCGGCATTTATTCTTGATGATGAAGTAAAACGCGGCGATTTAGTACCCATTTTAACCGATATGGAATTACTCGATTACAGCGCCGTGTACGCGGTTTACCCACACAGAGACTTACCAGTAAGAACACGTTTATTTTTTGATGCTATGCGCGAGTACATAGGCAAAGATATTCCAATATGGGAAGCGAACATTCCTGATTTTGACACTATGTACAAGGGTTAAGTCTATAAAGCGCTAGCTCGCTTTATTACACCGGGTTAATTGTTGGTTTAACTCATAAGCCGTTACGACTCTATTTCGGCCTTGCTGTTTAGCTTGATAAAGTGCATCGTCAGCTCGTTTTATAAAGCTTTTTAGGGTTTGGTTTGGTGTATAGCAAGCAACACCGATACTCACAGTAAGGTTGATCGCTTGCTCGTCAATATTGTGAATTGTCGATGCTAACTGCTCTCTTAATTCTTGTGCAAAATCTAATGCACCTTGAGGGTCGCTGTTTGGTAAAAAAATAGCAAACTCTTCACCACCAATACGAAACACATATCCTTTAGTAATCCTTTGTCTGAAAAACCTAGTCACCTCAATTAAAACGCGATCTCCCATTTCGTGGCCATAGTGATCATTAATTTTTTTAAAATAATCAAGGTCTAACATAAGGATAAACAAACCATGTTTATTTGTTTGTTCAATTTCAAAATAGTGTGTCATTGCTAAGCGATTACCAGCCCCCGTTAACGGGTCAAGTAAAGCTAAGTTTTCGAGTCGCTGACCATACTCTGCACGACTGTTTTCAAAGGTATGAGACACCGCCCAAATACTGATGTAGGTGAAAGAAAAATTAAGTAAGAAATTAATAGTATTAAGGGGTTCTAAACTAGGTTTAGCTGATAGAATCGCGGCTTGAGTGACAGCGGCTATTAATGAAAGGTACAAACCAACTTGTTTACCTAATAGCAAGTAAAACAAAATAGGTAATGAACAGGTCCAAATAAACAACACGCTTTTTATGTTACTTAAATACGTGCCGAGCGTGATTAAAACCGTTAAAAAAATACATAATGTAACGGATTGCCAGCGATGACCATTGTGATTTCGTGTATAAAAGAAAATATAAAAACAGAACAGGGCGAAGATAACTTCAAGTGCCCCTAATAAAATCATGTTTGTAACAAGTAAATTAAAAACGGCAAAGATACTAGCAAGCACACCCAAGCAAAATCCCATCCATTTCAGAACGTTATTTCGTAAAGCCTGAGTACCTCTCAGTGCGCCGATATCCATTAGATTTCCTGCCGTAATTATAGTCAGCAGATTTTAACGTGATTCACCATAATTAGGAACATTTTATTACCAAACAGTGCATAACAATGCGCTTTTTTACCTACAATTGTTAAACATTTTAGCTCCAAAGCAATAACGGAAATACACCCCAAAGTGCTAAAATGAGTGACCATTGCAAAGCTGCTACCATTGCTAAACTATTTAACAAATTCATTTTACTCAACTTTTCATGAGTAAATATACGCCATAACCCGTAAGTCATAGCAAACGGTAATATTGTCGTGGCTAATGCTAACAATGCACTGGCAAGTGTAAACTCACCAATATTTAAAAATGATTGAGTTAAAAATAAAGGCAGCGGTACAAAAAGAAATAACGTCGCCGTAAAAGGCAATAATAGAGGTGACGACAAGCGTAATTGCCCCTTAACCAAGCAAATAGCGCCATATACTAATATCCATAGTATGGCGATTACGCCGATGGCGAGGCTGAGCCACATCGGCAGTAACTTCCAAAGACTGGTTTGTTCATATGTTCGAAAACCATCACTGATCATATGTTGACCATTTTCAGAAATATACAGAGTGTGTGAAGGAAATCGCTTTGTTTCTTCACGAAACAAATTACCGCCTGTAGCTAGCAAGGTTTTTTGCTGAGACTGAAATGGTGACAGTGTTAGCGTTTCGCCATTTGAGCTCACTGTTGCAAAATGAAGTAGGCGATCAAAATAGGCAAATCTTTTCATTCTGTTTGGGGAAAGCGTGTAAAACCCTTGCCAATCATCAAGCGCTACTTGCGCTTTTGATGGAGCTATTGCATTGGCCTTATTTACACCAAGGTTGCTAATCAGCATGCTATCAAATTGTTTGTAATTTGCAGTTTCTACATCGGCATTAAAAGCGATAAAAAATGCTTTTTGTTGCTCAGGAAAAAAGCAAAAGTTAGTGCGGTAACCTAAAGTAGAGCCACTATGGCATTTGCCAACCACATTATGCTGGTCACGTGTAGTGACCCCTAGCGCATAGCCGATATCAGTTAAATTATTTAAGGCAGCTTCTGTTTTAAAAGGCTTTCCCATGCTTGTTAATAGTGTCGGTTCAATAAATATGCGGTCATTAATCTTGCCATCGCCCATTAAAAACTGCGCAAACAAAGCCATATCATAAGCAGTCGTTGTAAACTGCCCTGCCGGTCTTAAAAACATTGGTAACGTGGCTTGGCTAACGCCATTTTCAAAATGGCCCATAGCAAGCGCAGGATCGCTAAACTGCCCGACTTGAGAAACAAAATTAAATGTACTCATGTGCATACCCAGAGGTTCAAGCAAGTGTTTATCTAAGTAAGATTCATAGCGCTCTTTAACAACGGCTTCAATCACCATAGCTAAAATTGCATAACCAAGATTAGAATAGGATAAGCGGCTTCCGGGGCGATTTCTAATACGCAACTGACTTTCAGTAAAGGTTTCTTTTAGAGCCGTATCAGGCTTTGCTTGTGTCGTTAATAATTGCCAAAGCCGAATGTCTTCAAGCCCTGACGTATGATCAAGTAAATGTCTAACCCGAACAGGTGTGTTCAAGGCCCAAGGATTTTGCAAGCCAATATCTGGTAATATTTCAGTAACTGGGGTATCCAAGGAGAGTTTTTTATCTGTTACAAGATGCAACACCCCTGTAGCAATAAGTGTTTTAACGATAGAGCCTGTTTGCACCTTATTAGCTGTCGTCATAGGTTTTAAATTCGTAAAGTCTGCATAGCCTTTTGCACCTTGCGCAATTTTATTTGCACTCACTGTTGACCAAACAACGCCTATTAGAGATTCGTTATGCAAAGAGTGTTCAATTTGATTACTTAACTCTATTTCTGACCCAAACTTTTCGTTAGCCAAGGTTACATGAGATACAAAAAATAATGCCGTTACAGCAATAACTAAAAATTTTACAAGGTGTTTCATGTTTTATTAAACCATTCCTTAGGCAACAAGAAGTTGACCTGCGGCGTATTTACTAACCGCAAGCTAGAAAGTTATTCATTAAAATTACGACTATGAGCGAGGCGTGATTATTTAGTCATTCATTAAATCTGTAACATCATCGATTAGATCATCAAGCTCTTCACGAACATTTCGACGCTGTTTGTCTGTAAGAGTGGGTTTTAAGGCAAGCAGTAAGGTTACGTAGTCATCTAGATTTTTATCGTCAGCTTTGATTAATTCATCACTCATAAAAGCCAAACGATTATTAATGATCACCGCTAACTGTTGATCAAAATCCGCAGGCTTAGTTTTTTGCATAAACAAGGATTTTAAAGCATCTAAGCGCTTTTGTTTGTACTGCATCCAAAGTAAAAATGTACTAATGCGAGTGTTAGATGCCGATTCGATTAGTGCTTTTTGTTCAGCTGATAACTTTGTGCCAAACCACTCTTTATAATTCTCAAGATTTTCATCTAGACGTTCTTGTTTGTGCTGCTCAGCAGATTTTTCTTGATGCTCTAAATATTCTTCATTGATTTTATCTTGCAGTGCCGCTACAAATTCAACTCGTTGTTCATAACTCAAGGCGTTTGCTAAGTCGATCAATTCTGGTTCTAGCTTATCAACTAGTGTTTGCCAATGTTGCTTTGCTTGGCTGAAATGCTGTTTTAATTGAGCGTGATTAACGTCAGTTTCTAACATTAGTTTTAAACTTTCTAAGTCCTGTTTATAAAGAGGCAGTTGAGTCTCTCGATGCCAATCACGGCTGGTTTTAACTATATGTTCAAACTTTTCAGCTTGCTCATTGTTTAAGTCAACATAATCATCAATCCAGAATCCTGACAGCCAACCTAAATTGTTATAAGTGAAGCTAGGAGAACAACCAGCAACTCCTAAAAGTAAACTCAATGTGATTAAACACTTTGCTATTTTTTTCATCATGCTCAATTTATTAATCTAATTTTAATTAGTACCTTATTAAGTTAACACTGAGAATAAATAATCAGCAACACCCTCTAAATGAAATTAATTATCATTTAAGTATTGACGCCCACGTTAATCTAAGTAATAATCGTTATCAACAAGTTCAGGTAGGCTATTAATCTCACAACAATATCAATGTCTATAAGGCTTTGATGGTGTTTTTCTGGATTTGTTCAAGATTTAACACTTGATTGTTTGCAGCTTCCTCGACCCAAGCAGCGACATAAAACGTTACACTTTACTTGCTACATTGCTCATATCGGTGACGGTAGATATGACACTAAAAAGCCCATCATGGGCTTTTTTTATTTCTTTAATTTTTCTGTAAAATCTGTATCTTGTGTCTACTTTTTTAATTATGTACTTGCTATTGCCTTCAAATTGGGCATTTAATACTGTTGGGTCTAAACTAAAAATAATGTTTTGCCCTTTTGCGAGTTTGGCAATGCATTTATCAATATCTAAGTTTGTAGCTGTTGATAACTAACACACATTTGGAGGCAGACAATGATCAAGCCTAACTTGAAATCACTATTGCTTACTAGCGCATTAATCCTCTCACCTTTTGTACATGCTAGCCTAGAAGATGCTCAATTAGCGGCTAATGAAGGTCGCTTTGAAGAAGCATTAAAAGAATACAACTATTTAGCAGATCGGGGCTTTGCGCCGGCAATGTATGAACTTGCTAAAATGTACGAAGGTGGTTTTGGTGTACAGCGTAACTACCAAAAAGCAGCTGAGCTTTATCAACAAGCAGTAAAAAAAGTTCACGCTGATTCGATGTTTGCACTTGGAGTTCTTTACCAAGAAGGCAAAGGTGTAAAACTCGACAAAGAAAAAGCTATTTCGCTGTTTGAGATGGCAGCTAAGAAGAATCACCCCGCAGCTCAATATAACCTAGGTGTTATGTATGCAAATGGTGAAGGTGTATTACAAGATTACCGCACTGCACTTAGCTGGTATCAAAAGGCGGCAGCGAATAATTTTACACTTGCCCAGTTTAATATGGCTCTGATGTACTATGAAGGCCTTGGCGTTCCAAAAAACCTAGAGAAGTCTTATATTTGGAATACCATTGCTGAATACAACGGCAACATGGATGCAAGCCATAGCCGCAAGCTTGATGAACGCAGTATGTTACCTGCAGAAATTGAAGCCGCAAAAGAAAAAGCTGATGCAATTTACGCAAAAATTCAGGCAGGTTTATATGCCCCTGATGGCCGCTTATAAGCGTAACTACTTGCTTAATTCAGTGATAACCAGTTAGCTAAAAATGAGCTTTAAATGTTTTGTACTTGCGCCTAAGGGCGCAAGTACATCCATTTTAATATCTTAATAAGCCACTTATTCTGCTTTAATAACAAGTGTGTGCGTGGGTTGAATTTACCCGAAACCAAAGTATTGCGCGCATGACTGAAAGTTTTAAACCCTTCAATACCGTGGTAATTACCCATTCCAGACTCACCTATTCCGCCAAACGGTAATTGATCAGCTGTCACCTGCATAAGTAAATCATTAATTGCTAATGTTCCACTGCGAATAGATTGACTGACTCTTTTGATTTGTTCTTGATTATGGCCAAAAATATACAGGGCTAAAGGTTGAGAGCGTTGATTGATGTAATCTATGACTTGCTGCTCTGTTTCGTAGGTCATAATTGGTAACAGAGGGCCAAAAATTTCATCCTTCATAACTTGCATATCGTCATTCACTTGTGTGATTAAATGCAAACCCATACGATGTTTTAAGTCATCATGTTGATCATCATCAAGTGGGCTAAACAGTTGCGCCCCCTTTTGCTCTGCATCGTGTAGGTATGACTTTAAACGTTGATACTGAGCATCTGATATTATTGAAGTTAAGTTTTTGCCCTCAACACCTTGCTTATAAACTTTTTTATACAGTTCACATAGCTGCAATACCAACTGGTGCTCAAGCTTTTTAGGTACAAATACATAGTCTGGGGCAACACATATTTGGCCTGCATTGTTGAGCTTTCCAAATAACAGTGTTTTTGCCGCCATCTTAATACTTACGTCATCGAGAATAACAACGGGTGATTTTCCGCCAAGCTCTAAAGTAACAGGTGTCAAATGCTTACTTGCTGCTTGCATGACTTTACGACCAACAGAAGTTGAACCTGTAAATAACAAATGAGCAAATGGGATATCACAAAAATTTGCGGCTACTTGGGCATCTCCCTCAACAACAACGCAGTGTTGTGCTAACTCATCAGTCATTATTGATTTGATTACCTGGTTAGTGTGGGGTGTAAACTCACTAACCTTTAACATTACCCGATTACCTGCTGCTAAGGCACTTATCACAGGTACTAAAGATAATTGAATAGGATAATTCCACGGTGCTATAACCCCTACGACACCTTTTGGCTGGTACTGAATATGTGCATTTGAAGGCCATAAACTAATACCAACTGCACGCTTTTCGTTACGTGACCATTTAGGTAAACGTTTAATTATGTCGCTAATTGTTTTAACCGTCGGTAATAAATCACCAAGTACGGTATCAAAGGAAGTACGATAACCAAAATCTTTACTCGTTGCAGCGACCAATGCTTGTTCATTTTCAATAAGCCGTGTTTTAATTTGTTTTAACAGCTTAATACGACTGGCGATAGGTAAATAAGGCTGAGCTAAAAATGCCTCATCAAGTTGTTTAAATTGTATTTGCAAAGGTACATCTGTGTCAGTCAAAACGTCATCTCTTTCAAAGCGATTTTATCAACTATAACCAGCAATGCATGTATGGGCAACATTAGTCGTATCAAAAAAAACAGCGCTCACTAGGAGCGCTGTCGGTGGTTGGAAATGGTTGAGAAGATAATCTAGTTATTAAAAACCAAATACTGCTCCTGCAATTGTCATTGTGACAAGAGTGATCATAACAATCGCAATAATATTCAGTGCAAAACCAGAACGGATCATATCGCGCATTTGAATTTGCCCAGAGCCAAAAACAATCGCATTAGGCGGTGTCGCAACTGGCATCATAAACGCACAACTACACGCAATCGCTGCCGGAATAACCCACACAAGCGGCGTACCAAATACAGATTCAGCTACAGGGCCTAATAGTGGTAAGAAACCTGCTGCTGTTGCTGTGTTACTAGTGATCTCAGTTAAGAAGGTGATTAAGGTAGCCACTGCTAGTACACTTAAAACCAATGGAATTGCACTTGCCCCTTCAATCATATGGGCAATGTATTCCGCAAGGCCTGATGATTTGATTTGTGCAGCCAGTGTTAAACCACCACCGAATAAAAGTAACACACCCCATGGCACTCTAGCTGCGCTTTCCCAGTCAAGAATACGCTCACCATCACCTTTGTTTGCTGGTAACACAAATAATAATAAGGCTGCTGCGATAGCAATACCCGTGTCAGAAATTTTTAAGCCAGAAAGATCAGCCAGTAACGGTCTGAAGATCCAACAAACAGCTGCCAAAACAAATACTATCGCTACACCTTTTTCTGCACGTTGCATTGCACCAAGCTCTTGTAACTGCGATAAGAATAGCGATTTAGTATCTTTACTCGCTGCTTTTGCACATTGTGTATCTACTTTATAAGCAAATTTAGTTAACCAAACCCAGCATAAAATAAGCATAACAGTCGCAAGTGGTACACCTACTTTCATCCATTCGGCAAAACCAATATCAATCTTGTAGCTATCTGATAAGTATGCTGCCATAAGTGCATTTGGTGGCGTACCAATTAGCGTTGCAATACCACCGATACTTGCGCCATAAGCGATTGATAATAACAATGCTTTACCAAATTGGTCATTGTCAGGGTTAGACTGTTTAACCAACATAGTAATCGACATAGCAATAGGTAGCATCATTACAGCTGTTGCAGTATTTGACATCCACATTGATAAGAATGCTGTTACTAACATCATGGCTAAAATTTGCAGGCTAGGTTTAGTTCCGGCACGAAGCATAGTGTTAAGTGCAATACGCTTGTGTAAACCCCAACGCTCCATCGCGATTGAGATCAAAAAGCCGCCTAAGAATAAAAAGATCAAAGGGTGTGCATACGGTGATGCGACCCCTTTGATTGCTGCAATATCAGCAAGAGGTGATATTACAAGTGGCAATAATGAAGTCGCAGGAATTGGCACAACTTCACTGACCCACCAAGAAGCCATCCAAAATGCAAGGCCTGCGGTACGAAGTGCAGCTACACTCATACCTGCAGGAGGTTCAATAATACAGGTTAATAACATCACTAATGGGCCCAGAAGTAACATTACTGTGCTCATTAATGGGCGTGGCTGTGAGCCATCTTTTGTTTGATTTACTAATGACATACCGACTCCTTAGAACTTGTATTTAAGGCCAATTGCAACGCTGTTGTCTGATTCAAGTTCTAAATCTAAATCAGTATAGAATAAGTATGCTGTGGTTTGTTTATCAAAATTATAGTCAACACCCGCTGTCCATTGTTTACCTTCTTCAGCATGGCGAATTTTTGAGTCATCTTTAACGTATTGCAGTTTAGGTACCCATTTATCAATTGCATAGCTTGCACTGAGTGCATAGCCATTGCCTTCTTTCGTGCCATCTGTTGACTCGCTGCGCTGGAACAAACCGCCAAGCTGGAGGTTTTCAAGTTTCCATGCTGCAACCACACGGCTTGCCGTCAATTTGTTAAGTGCATCAACATGGCTAATAGCAACATAGTAGTCTTTTGATTTTAATGCACGGTCACCATAAATAACCGTTGCCGCAAAACCATCTTCATCGTTGCTACTGTCATCTTTTGGTGCATAAGTCAGCGCAAGTGATGCGCCACCGTATGTTTTTGAGCTATAGGTAATGGTATCGCCGATACGGTCTTGACCTGGGATCAGCTGAGCGATATCTGCTTGTGTTTCGTTAAAGCCGTCTAGTTTACCTTCAGAGTATTTAAAACGAGTGTCGTTACGACCCACAACGACCTCACCAAAATCTCCAGCAAGCCCTAAATAAGTATTACGCGCTGAAAATGGCTCGTTTGTGTCATCGTGCTCAAAGCCTTTTACTTGTACTTCATATTTAAATACCGCTTTAAGCGATTCTGTTAGTTTGTGGCTGCCTTTAATACCAATTCGCGAAAAAGGTGCCTCAATTTGTGTACCTTCGTCAGCATAGCGCATAACGCCGGTATCTGTGTTTGCTATTTGAACTTCTGCTTTACCGTATACAGCGTACTCTGCTGCCATTGCTGAGCCTGTTGTGCTCGCTAAAATTACAGCCGCTGCTACGCGTGTTTTTGTATGAGTGAATATTGTTGTCATTATGCGCCCCTTATTAGGTTCAAATTGTTGTTCCTAACAAGTAAGGCAAGTTGGTTGCCAACTTAGTTAATTTTATAAAAACTAATAAATAACAATACGTTAGACTTATTTATCTATATAAGACTGGCTTTTATGGGTGGATATCCACACATTTTTAAAAACATGCTGTCACCAGTTCCACCCATTGTGAAGAGTTTAATCTGAGAGGGTTGTTTAGTCTTTGAACATTTCGCGATTAATACCGTATTTGGTCATCTTGTCGTAGAGAGTTTTACGTGCAATTTGTAAGGTGACCATGGTGTCTTTGATGCTACCGTTGTTACGCTCAAGGGCTTCTTCGATGAGTGATTGTTCATAAAAGCTAATTTTTTCTGCTAGGCTTAAGTCCTGAGCAAGTTCGTTCTCATTGTTTGAATCGCTGTATGAGGCAAAGGCTAGATCAGAGCCCAGCAATACAGCACGCTCGGCTTGATTTCTAAGCTCTCGCACATTGCCAGGCCAATCATAAGCAAGTAGTCGTTGTTTTGCCTCACTACTCAACGGTGCCGGTGGTTTATGAAAACGTGTAGCCGCTATTGAGCTAAAATGTTTAAAAAGTAATGGAATATCGGCTTTTCTGTCGCGCAATGCCGGAATACTCACTTTTACTAAATTTAGGCGGTAATATAGATCGGCTCTAAACTCCCCTGCTTCGACCAGTGTCATTAAGTCTACTTTTGTGGCCGCAACTATGCGTACGTCTAAATCAATGGCGTGGTTATCACCTACAGGCGTTACTTTTCGCTCTTCAAGTACCCTTAATAACTTTACTTGTAAACTTGCGGGCGTTGACTCTATTTCATCTAAGAAGACAGTACCGCCTTTAGCAAATTCAAACTTACCTTGGCGAGATTGCGTTGCACCAGTGTACGCGCCACTGGCTGCACCAAAAAGTTCACTCTCAATGAGTTGCTCAGGGATAGCGCCGCAGTTTATGGCAACAAAATTAGCCCCAGAACGATTACTTTGATCATGCAGGTAACGGGCAACTAACTCTTTACCTGTGCCTGTTTCACCTTCTATTAAAACATCGGCGGGAGTGTCGATTACCGCATTGAGTAAATGCATCATTTGTTGCATTTGCTCTGTTTCACCTAAAATACGCACACCGGGCGCAGAGGTTTTCTCTACTGCTATTTTTAACGCGCGGTTTTCCATCACTAGAGCACGCTTTTCTGAAGCGCGAGCGATACAATCTAACAACTGCTCTGTTAGAGGCTTTTCAAATAAATCATAAGCGCCAAGCTGCATAGCTTTCACGGCAACAGATACATCAGCAAAGCCGGTAAGAAAAATAACCGGTAACTCGCTATCGAATGCTTTAACTTGTTCTAAAAATGCCAAGCCATCCATTTTTGGCATGTTTATGTCGCTTAATACAATTCCCTCAAAACGACGACTCAATTTTGAAAGCGCCGCGGTTGGTTCACTAAAACACTGAACTTGATAACCTTCAATCTCAAGGAGTTGCTTTAATGAATCGCGGATCACCGCTTCGTCATCAATAACGATTACCTGATTACAGGTCGCTGCAACTACACTCATGATGGTTCCTTATTTGTTTGTAAGGTTATTATAAATTGTGCGCCGCCTTCAGGGCGGTTGTGCGCAGATAATCGACCGTTAAATGAGTCGATAATTTGCCGTGAAATCGATAAGCCCAAACCCAAGCCATTGCTGGTTTTAGTACTGTAAAATGGCTCAAAGATGTTACCTAACGCGTGTTGATCAATACCCGGGCCCGTATCAAGAATAGAGAGTTTTACGCGGTCATCGAAAAGTTCGAGCTCAAAACTCAATTCGCGTTTTTCAGATTCACTCATTGCTTGACTGGCATTAGTGATCACATTTACCAATACTTGTTCAAACTTAACGCTGTCAACCCACACGGTTATGTGTGCGTCAATATCAGCGGCTTTCACTTCGATATCGTCTTGCTTTAGTTGTGCACTGGCAATCATTAAGGCATTTTTTAACATACTTGCGAGGCTTTGCTGCCTAAGTTGAGTTTGCGCCGGTTTACTAAAATGCTTAAGTTGCGCGACAATCTTATGGACTCGTTCTATGAGTGACTGAACCAGCACTAAATTTTCACTGGCTTGCTCAATATTGCCTTTAATAAGTAACCGTTTTGCACTCACTAAATATGTATTCATGGCACTTAGTGGCTGATTGATTTCATGATTAATGCCCGCACTTAATTGACCTATCGTTGCAAGTTTAGCTGTTTGGATCAGCGCTTTTTGGGCTTTTTCGAGCGCTTGAGTTCGCTCGATCACTTCTTGCTCAAGGCTGTGCCTTGAAAACAGAAGCTTTTTATAGCCAGCAAAACGCACCATAGCCATATGAATTAATACCACTGCAATGGCATAAAACACACAAAACCAGAGGAGCCTTGGGATTTGCGCCAGCTCAACATTCGTCACATCCACCAGCACATTAGCTTTAGCGTTTATAATATCTATTGTTTCTGTCGCACTGATAAAGCGCGCTTCTTTGCCATCAAGTTGAATACTTTGCTGAGCGGTTTTTTCACTTAATGGCTTGTTGGTGTACATGAGCAAACTTGGTTTATGTGATAAGTATCGGCGTGACTTAACCAAAGCGGCCATTTGTTCATCACTTAGTGTATTAAGTGACTTTAAACGCCAATCGGCGACATCCGACATCACAATCACGCTATCTTCTAGCGCGATATAAAAATGGGTGCTGTCAGATGCATTAAGAAGCTGGCGGTCTTGTTCAAACTTTTTAGCATTCACTTTTAACGTGACAACGGCAATCACTTTGCCCTTCTCTATAACGGGCTCTGAAAAGTAAATGCCCCGCTCACTTGAGCGCATACCTAAAGCAAAATAAGCAACTTTTTCACCTTGCTTGGCTAAATAAAAATATGGCCGAAATGCAAAATTACTGCCCAAAAAGGTATAATCAACTTGCCAGTTACTACTTGCCACGACCGAGCCTGTTAAATCCATTAAATAAACATCAGATGCACCACTGGCTCGTTGAATATCTTCGAGGTAATAGTTAACAGCCTGTTCGCCAGTACCTTTATTAACCAAAAATGATTTAACCAAATCATTGGCGCTAACTAAGGTAGGAATAGTTTTAAATCGGGCTAACTCGCTTGAAAAATAATGACTTAACTGAGTAGCTTGAACACGACTTTGTTGCTCTGCTTGTTGATAATCGTGAGCGCGTCCAAGGTAAAAAACTAACACAAGCAACAATAAAAGCATTGCACCTGCAAAAACTAACTTTTTACTTAATGACGACATTCAAACCTTTGAGATAAGCGCAACTAGAAATTGAACTGGTAGTGTAACGATAAATCTTCAGTTGTACCAGCAACTGCGCCATTGTCCATGCGTGGATCAAACACGTTATATTGTTTGCCTAACAGGTTTTCTGCCTTAAGCATTAGCTGGCTTTTGGCATTTAGCTGCCACTTTAAGCTACCGCCTAGCAAGGTATAGGCTGACTGTTTAAAATAGGCACCACTCACCGAGCTCACCTCAACTTTGTCTCGCCACAATACATTTAAACTTAGTTGCCAACTATCAGATAAGTTATAACTAGTTACTAAACTTGCAAACCGCTTGAAACTTGCATTAATTGGGTCTTCAAAGTATTGAGTATAGGTGCCTGTTACAGAGAACTCTTTATTTGATTGCCAAGTACCATCAAGTTCAATACCGCTGTTTTGGCTATTAAAGGAGTTTGCAAAGGTAAATAAGGCATCATTAGATTGTGTAGGTTCAATGTTTATAAAGTCGTTTAATTCATTATAAAAAAGCACTGCATTAGCTTGTAACTCAGATGTTTGAAAATGCCAAACCAGCTCAGTGGTTTTTACTGACTCAGAGCGAAGTGCCGGGTTGCCTACTGTGACATCATCATTTGAAAAAAGCTCGTTAGTAACAGGTGTTCTGAATGACTCGCCATATTGTAACTTAACGGTATGCTCTGGGTTTATGACATATACACCAGCAAGACGAGGCGAAAGTTTGCTGTCGATGTTGTTCACATCGTCATAGCGTGCTCCAACATATAAAGTAAATGCTTTTGTGTAAGGGATTTTTAGTTGCCCATACGCACTATATGTTTCAAAGGTGTATTTGAGGGCCGCAAACTCAGGAAAATCCATAACAGTAACAATACCTTGCTGATAATAGCTAGGATCTATAATTATCAGACCTGATTGGTCGTCGTAATAACTGGTGCGAACTCCAGCTTCAACTTGTTTAGCCTCTGAGTACTCTACTCCTGCAGCAAGCTGCCATTGATTATTAAATTGATAACTCAACTCAGTTTCAAACTTACTATCTGTAGTTTGCCAAGCTGGGCCAACTAAAAAGTCAGGCATATCATCAAATGCAACGATTAAACCGGCGCTAGAAATATTATGCTCAGTGTATGAATAACTTGAGTCAAGCTTTAGCTTATCGTTATTAACCCAGTTATATTTAATGCCAACAAAGGTGTTATCACTAGTATGTTGGTTTTGCTTTGAGTAGCCTGCAAGGTTTAAAAACTCATCGAGTTCTGTTTTGTTGTAACGAGCACTTAGTTTGAGCTTTTTGTAATCGACACCCGCTTCGAGATAAATTGCTTCAAGTGGATCTTTAACCCCTTGCGGGTAGCTTTCACCGTCTTTTTGATCATAAGAAAATGTCGCATACACAGCGGTACTGTCATTAACAGTGCGGTTAAACTGCCCTGTTGCCCCATAGCGACCATTATTGCCAACCACGAGTTGCATAGCATTTCGCTCTTTAGAGGTAACAATATTCATCACCCCTAAAAACGCATTACTACCATAAATCGCTGAGCCTGGACCGCGGATAAACTCTATTTTTTCGATGACTTCAATAGGAATATAAGGCATGTAAACAGAGGCTTTGCCAAATGATGACTCATTAACTCGCTCACCATTGATCATCACTAATACATTACCGCTATCAAGATAAACGCCTCGTGCATGGTCTTTAGGCACGGCGCCAACCCAGTCTCCACGAGTTGATTGCATACCTGGTACGAAGTTCATTATCTCATACGCATTATCGATACCAAGTGCTTGAATTTGCTTGCGGTTAAACACCGTCATAGTAGAAGGAACTGACGACAAGGTCTCAGTAGTTTTAGTTGCCAGATCAACATGTACCTCAAGCAAGTCCTCAAAACTTAAAGAAAATAAGTCTTGTTCTTCAGCTGAATGAGCAACCGAAGAGATGGTTGAAGCAACTACAATTGAAAAAAGTGCTGAACATCTTAATAGCTTCACGCTGCGAGATACCTGTACTAATAGCCCATGCTGCAAAAGCAACACACTGTTTACACTATTAATACAAAAGATTGGCAAGCTTGCAATGTTTTTATAATTTTAGTTGAAGAGTTCTCGGAAGTAGATACAAAAAAACCCATTTTAAACTAAAAATGGGTTTTAATATGAAGCTTAATTAAGCTGTTTCAATATTACCTGTACGCTTTGCTTTGATGTACTTATATAAACCAATAAGTGACGCTGCTATCCAGAAAATTTCGATAACAAAACTAGCAAGGTTAAAGTTATAACAAAGACTAATCAGCAACAGAATTGCCCCTGTTAAGTTCATCATGTTATACACAAGGCCGGTTGGCGATGCTTTATTCAGTTGTAATAAAAAGAAAGCACCAACCACTAAGAATGTGCCTGTCATGCCAATAATATCAAATAAAAGTGCTATCACGTGCGTGAATCCATTTTGTTCATGTGTTTATACCCATACAACTGGCCCAATCCATGGGGAGGGTTGTTTTCATTCATTGAAACAGCAAACCGGTCAATAGTATCAGAGCATGAGGAATAAACGAGGATAAATGTCCGTATTTTAATTACAGTTAATATTTACTCAAAGCAAATACTCAGATCTTCATGGTTAAGCTGCTCTAACTTTGTCAAAGATGATTGACAAAATTCAGTGGTATACATGGTTTTAAACTCCGCAGGCACTTCATTTACCCACCAAGAGGCTTGATCAGCAATAGACAAAGAAAGGTAAAAAACATCAAACTTTAGACCATCTGCCACATAAAAGGATGATTTGCCTAAATGAGTAGTGTCACTTTCTATTTTCAGTTTGCTGTTTGGGGACTCGACAGTAATCCAATCAAATTGGACGACATTAGCTTCATTTTCTAAAGGTTCAAGTCTAAATGCGCCATATTTGTATAGGTTATCGCTCGGGTTTATTGCTCTTACGAACACATATTCATTGATGTTTATTTTTGTATGAGTAGCTACCTCTCCACATGAAGTCAAAATGGGCAAAACGCCAAAAATCATAAACAAAGCAGCAAATGCATGTTTAACCAAATTAATCTTTTCCTTCTTGATTATGTTTCCAGTAAGGCCCATCCACAGCAATAGTATTAATACTCGGCTTAAATTTTTGATTGCTGACAAGTAATTCCGGTAGGTTCGGATAGGTAGCAGCGATCTTATCTGTTAAGTGCTTTGTAATTCGGTACTTATCCTCACAGAAATCTGTATATTGTAAATAAATAAATTCTGAATTTTCTCCCTGCACTGCAGAACTAGGAGGAGGAGTAGAATGACCGTAAATTTCAGTATATTCTGTTACGAATGCATTCATGAAAATTACAATGACTCGGTTTTTATCTCTGTTACTTTCAGCTAGCCAAATAAACTCAATCCGCGATATGCAGTATTCTTTATTTTCTATTTGATCACTACAGGCACTAATAAAAATAAGTGCAAAAAATAAAAATACCTTCTTCATCCGTGAATAATTTCCTTTAAATTAAACATCAAAAATGTGGCAAATACTAATCTACTTATGCGTTACCTTACCACCGATAATTTTTAGAGCAGGTGCGCCACGGATCATGGTCTCGCGGGCAAATTGACGTTGGCAGTCAGGGCAAATGCCTGTTTCATTGGTAAAGTCTTGGCTAATACGCTCAACAAAGCATTTAACCAAGGCCCCTTTTCCACCTTTGCGGTATTTAAATAATTGGCTTTTACATTGTGAGCAAAAAATATCGACTGTTTTAGTTGGGCCTTTTTTATTTGGTTTAGCCATTAACTACCCGATTTTACTTCTAAAACACTGATCCTACCATGTTAAGACCACAGTCCCAAAACAAGGCCAATAAGCGAAAACTGTAATATAGAGTAACTTGCATTCACCAAAAAAAGCTTTAATGGACGCTGCTCAAAAATATAACCAATCCCCAAGGCACAGCTAACCCAACATAAACCAATAATAAAGCCAGTACCTACTGCCACTCCTACATTGACGTGCGAGCCAATGAATAAGGATAAACTAAAGGCGATTATGCAGCATAAAATAAAACTACCACCAAAGACTTTAATTGGATTGATACTTTGTAAATCAAGCTCTGTTAAACCACAGCTTTCCATCCAAATTCGCTTAAATAGCCAAGGTGAGTACCACAGCGCGCCTAGAAGAAATGAGGCAAGGCCAGCAAAAAAAATAGCAAAAAAATTAAGTTCTGAAAAATGCATATTGCAAACTCATACAACGAACAGTACTAATTTGACTGTAGTTAAGGATCTGCGATGCAGCAAACCAAAAAGACTTAGATTTATACCTGTCTATATCAAAATAATACTTTAGGATGTCACTTAACACGCGTTCCCACCAAGGAAACAGCTTATTTATTGTTGAACTGGTTTTTTTTGTAATTTGCGCTGCAAAGTTCGCCTGTGCATATTGAGTTGTCGTGCTGTTTCGGAAATATTGCCATTATTACTATGGAGTACATGTTGAATATGCTCCCATTCTAATCGCTCTGGCGACATAACTTGGCTCGGCTTTGTATCTTCTAGTGATGGGTTTGCTTCAGCGTCACCCAAGATTGTTTTTAATAATGAATTAAAATCAACAGGTTTTGGTAGGTAGTCGTCAGCACCTAAACGAATTGCTTCAACAGCACTAGCGATACTTGCAAAACCGGTTAATAGCACAATGCGAGCAGTTGGAAACTGTGTTCTTATCGGTTTAATTAAGGTTAAGCCATTGTCGTCACCGAGTTTTAGATCAACCAAATAGTGGCTCGCATCAACAGCGTTTAGTTTTTGCATTGCTTGCTCTTTATTATGGGCAAGCTCACATGCAAAGCCATGTTTTGTAAAACGCCTTGCCAGTGTGGTGGCAAGGTTTACATCATCTTCGATTATTAACAGTTTCATACGATCTTAAGACTTACGGTGGCAATTGCACCCTGCTGTTGGTGATTACATAGCGTTAATGAACCATCTAAACGCTCTAAAGTTACATTTGATAGCAGTACTGCCATGCCCATACCGCTTTTGCTTGGCATTAACTGCCCTCCTAATGCGGACATTTGTTGCTCACTAAAACCTGGCCCAAAATCTCTTAAAGAAAGCGACAGTTGTTGGTTATCTATTTGCCAGTGAGCTTCTATAGTATTTTGTTGGTTTTTTATATTCGCTAAAACTGCATTTTGTAACAAGTTCAAAATTGCTGGTAATAACATAGCATCACTCAAAATGGAGCACTGTGGTGCATCATTGAGCCACTGTAAGCTTTGCTCAGGAAAATGCAATGTCATGGCATCTTCAATTGTATGCTGTAATGTTTGAGAGCTGATCACCTTTTGTGTTTCACCGGTTCTTAAGGCATTTGATAGTGCCCTAAAATGTTCAAGTTGCTGTTTACACTGTGCCAATGGCTTAGCCATTTCTTGCACAATGGGATCATCAGCTTGTTGTTCTTGCAACTCTTCAAATAAAAGCTGCAAATTTGCAAGAGGTGTTGCTAATTGATGCGTAACTTGCGCGGCAGCACCGTCGAGTGTTAATAGCTGCTCATGCCTAAGTTGCTGTTCACGGGCCTTTGCGATAGTAGCTTCTCTGGCTCTTAACGTGCTATTTAATGTGCCAATAACAAATGCGATAACAATGGCGCTGATAACAAAATTAATCCACATGCCAATAAAATGATGAGTCATTTGCATTTGGTGCATTGTGTGTTCAGGCATTTTTATCAATAAAAAGCTATAAGCTGCAATTGCCAGCACTGCGGTATAGGCAAGTCCTTTGGCATTAACAGATACCGCAGCTATCATAATGGGTAACAACAATAACGACACAAACGCGTTAGTTGCCCCACCACTCAATGACAAAAGTATCGTCAAAAACAATAAATCAGCAGTTAACTGCATTAATACAGCAGAAGGTTTCGCTTTTGTTACTTTTCGATAAGCAAATATGCTCAACAGCTGAAAAATAGCTTCAATTAGAATAACGGATAGTAAAGGCAGTAAGGCAATTTGATGTTCAAATAAGAAGTACACAACCAATACAGCAATAAATTGCACTGCAATTGCGGCACTTCTTAACACTAGTAAGCGGCTAAGAGCCGGATCAGTTTGCATAGCAGAGGTGTTAATGATTATTCATCATCCATAGAAATTGTAAAAACAGCACATGGCGTGCCTTGATGAAACACCATTTGCCATTGTTTACCGTTAAAACGCCACAATGACATACGAATTGAATAGTTAAATTCTGAGCGAGCAGAACGTCTAAAGGCCGCCTGATAGCTCAATTGCGCTATGTTCTCGCTAAGCATACGGCCTTTAAAATGTTGGTTGTAAAACTGCGGTACCACCTCAGTCGGCAAACGGGTTAATACTTGGAACTTATTAAAAGACGTGCCATCTGCTGCAATTTCGATGAAGTCATCATCTAGCAAAGCATCAAGTGCTTCTGCAGATTGTCTTACCTCAGGCTCTAACAACTGCCTTTCGGCATCAATCAAATGATTAAATAAAGTTTCTTTAATTTTGCCGCCCATAGTAACCCTTACTGTTTGAGCACTTTACCGCCCTTCATAACAAAGTTAACTTGTCTAAGTTCACTAATGTTATCAAGCACATTCATATTAACGCTGATAATATCTGCTTGTTTACCAACACTCAAGTCACCTAGGTTATCACTTTGGCCTAATAGTTTAGCAGCTTCAACAGTTGCGGACTTAATTGCCTCTTTCGGTGTCATACCGTATTTAACCAGTAATTCAAATTCTTTGGCATTATCACCATGCTTAGACACCCCTGAATCAGTACCAAAAGCAATTTTCACGTTATTTTTAAACGCTAACTTAAACGATGCTTCCATCTTGGGCGCTACAACTTCGACTTTATCAGCAATTGCTTTTGGCATATTTGGGTTATTCTGCACTTCTTCTTTTACTGTAGCACCAGCAAGTAAAGTTGGGACTAAATAAGCATCTTGCTTTTTAAATAATTTAACAGTTTCTTTATCTAAAAATGAACCATGTTCTATTGAATCAACCCCTGCTCTGAGTGCCGCTTTTATACCTTCGGTGCCATGAGCATGGGCCGTTACCTTGCGACCTAAATGATGAGCCGTGTTAACAATGGCACTGAGCTCTTCATCAGTAAATTGTTGATTCACACCCGCAGCAGTATTACTTAACACCCCCCCTGTCGCGGTAATTTTAATCACATCGGCACCACTTTTGATAACATCGCGTACCGCACGAGTACAATCATCAGCACCATCACACACACCCAAGCCACCCCCTTGTGTTGCTTTGGTAATATCACGACGATAGCCGTGCATGTCACCGTGACCACCGGTCGGTGTGATCATGTCTCCTGCAGCAAAAATACGCGGACCAACAATGTCGCCACGTTCAACAGCTCGTCTTAATGGGAAGATCACTTTATAGCTGCTACCAAGGTCGCGCACAGAAGTAAAACCGGCATCGACTGTGTGCTGTAAATATTTTAGAGAACGAAGTGCATAATCTGCTTCGTATTCAGTTGCCCATTGGTGTGGGTTACGCTTTGCATCACGCTCAAAGGTAACATGAACGTGCATATCAATCAGGCCTGGTAAAACCATCTGATTTTTTAAATCAATAACATCTGCATTACTAAGGTTTAACTGCTGTTGTGTTAAATAGCCTGCTTTAATGGCAGTAATTTTGTTATCGTCAATAACCAGTGTTTGCTGCTCTTTGACATCTTGCTCAGTGCCTACCAGCATTTTTCCAGCGTGAATAATGGTGGTTTGTGCATTAACCGCAAACGAAGATAATAAGGACAGTACCGATAATGTGCTTATTTTTAAGTTTATTTTTTTCATAATCGCCTCTTTTTTATACTAGGTTTAACTTAAATATCGAACAAATGCCATTATTTACGACGCAGTAAAGCGTTAAGCTAGTGTTGAGAGGTGATTTTTGGTATAACTTTGAAAAATTTTAACAAGTCTGACCACATAAAGAGAACACATTATGTCTTATGCCCAAATTACTGGCTGGGGTAAATGTATACCACCCGCTAGCATTAGCAACGATGAAATAAGTAACATTGTTGATACCAACGATGAATGGATCACTACACGTACAGGCATTAAATCTCGCCGTGTCAGCCATGTTTCTACTGCTGAACTTGCTACTGTTGCTGCAAAACATGCTCTAGCTTGTGCTGGCGTTGACGGCAAGGACATAGACTTAGTGTTATTAGCAACCTGTACACCATCAACGATGGTGGCAAATACTGCTTCATTAGTGCAAAAAAACATTGGCGCTGTTGGCGCAGCAGCAATGGATACTAACGCTGCATGTTCAGGCTTTTTATACGCTTTACAAGCTGCCACAGCACAAATTCGTGCCGGTATGATTAAAAAGGCCGTGGTTATTGCTGCTGAGCGCATGACTTGGTATGTCAACTGGTCACGTCGAGACAGTGCTGTACTGTTTGGTGATGGTGCGGGTGCCGTTGTGTTAGAAGCCTCAGATACGCCATCAGGCTTACTTGCGACTAAAACAGGCTGTGATAGTGAAGACCGCGATATCTTGCACATCGAAAACTTTGGTAGCGATTTAAATAAATATGAGCCAATTGGTCCGTCAAACTTATTATTCGAAGGTCGCGAAATCTTCAAACGTGCAGTTAAAGGCATGAGTGAAGCCTGTGATGACGTGCTAAACCAAGCGCAATTGCAACTTGATGATATTGATGTATTAGTTCCTCACCAAGCTAATTTACGTATCATCCAAGCCATTCAGCAACGCTTAAAAGTAGCTGATGAAAAAGTCATGGTGAACATTGCCGATTACGGTAATACGTCTGCAGCGACAATTGCAATTGCAATTTGTGAAGCTGTTGAGCAAGGCCTTATCAAGCCTAACTCAAACATTATGTCAGCAGCCTTTGGTGCTGGTTTAACTTGGGCTGCAAGTTATATTAAATGGGGCGATCGTGTGACACCAATTGCGGTATCTGATGCTGCTCTACCTGAGTGTGATAAAACAGGTCTTGAACTTGTTGCACCAGCTGTTGCGGCATGTAAAGCGGCAGAGTAATACCCTACACTCATTAATAGAAAAGCGCGGCTTAGTCCGCGTTTTTTTATGAGCATAAAAGGATTAGACCATGGAATTATTAGGCATACATCACGCTGCAATCATCTGTAGCAACTATGAAAAGTCAAAGCACTTCTATAGTGAAGTTTTAAAACTGCCGATTATTCACGAACTATACCGCGCTGAACGTGACTCGTATAAATTAGATTTAGCGCTTCCTGATGGCAGCCAATTAGAGTTGTTTTCGTTTCCTGGCGCGCCTCAAAGACCAAGCTACCCAGAAGCTCAAGGACTTCGCCATTTAGCGTTTAAAGTTGCCGATATTGCAAAATCAAAACACTATTTAGAAACACAAGGTATTAGCGTAGAAGAAATAAGAGTGGATGAAATCACCGGGAAGCAATTTACATTTTTTGCCGATCCCGATGATTTACCGTTAGAGCTATATCAACTCTAAATTATTGAAAACGATCTTGTAGATAATTAAACACGGCACGAATGCCCAATGCTTCACCGCCTGCAGGACGACCCGGCAATGAACGAACGTTCCAAGCCATCACATCGAAGTGAACCCAAGGCGTGCTTGGTTCAATAAACTCTTTTAAGTAAAGCGCGGCAGTGATTGCACCACCAAATGGCGTTGAAGCACAATTGGCGATATCTGCTACATCACTTTTTAATAATGCTTTGTATTGATCAAATAAAGGAAGTTGCCAAACAGGGTCATGACAGCTTTCGCCTGCATCTATTAATTTGTTCGCAACATCACGATTATTGGCGAAAAAGCCCGGTAATTCAGTACCTAATGCTACTCGACAAGCGCCTGTTAGGGTTGCAAAGTCTACGATTAGATCTGGATTATCGTTTTGTGCTTCAGCAAGTGCATCACACAGAACTAAACGGCCTTCGGCATCGGTGTTATCAATTTCAACAGTGATCCCTTTACGTGTTTTGATCACATCACCTGGTCTAAATGCATTTCTAGAAACTGCATTTTCAACCGCAGGTACCAATACACGTAAGCGAATTGGTAAGTTGGCAGCCATAATTAACTGTGCAAGGCCAATAACATGCGCGGCACCGCCCATGTCTTTTTTCATGTTACGCATGCCTGAACTTGGTTTTAAATCTAAACCGCCAGAATCAAAACAAACACCCTTACCAACTAAAGTAATCTGCGGAGCATCTTTTGCCCCCCAACGTAAATCAAGTAACCGCGGTTTGTTTTCCGAAGCACGACCAACCATGTGAATCGTTGGGTAATTTTGCTCTAATAATTCATCACCCACCCATTCGCTGAACTCACCATCAAAGGTGTCAGCTAAATCAGCCATCACTTGTGATAAATGTTGTGGCATCATATCTGCAGCAGGTGTGTTCACTAAATCACGCACTAAGTTGATTGCGTTGGCATGCTCAGTTAAACGCTTAACTAGGCTTTCATCAGCAATAGCAAGTTGCGCTCGCGGTGAAGCTTTTTCTTTATATTCACTAAACTCGTACCCACCTAACACAAAACCAAGTGCAACTTGCTCAACGAAAGTGTCATCACCCTGGATTTGATAGCAACCTGCAGGAAGCTTCGTAGATAGGTCGCCTGCTAACCAAAAGTCATTAAGATCATTAACTAAGCAATAAACATGCTCCAATGAACCCGACTCACTATCAGCAATAAGGGCAATGCCTTTATTTTTAAAATCACAGTTTGATAACCAGTTTTGAAGTGATTGTGGTTGCTCAGTTAACCAATCGGTAAGATTTGCTTTTGCAATAAAAGAAAGGGGAATACCCGTTGAAGAATGGCGAATTAATGCACTCATTAAACGACTCGTTATAAAGAAAAGATAACTAAGCATACCAATATCTTGGTACAAAAGGTATAGGCAAAATCAGATTGCCAAACCCAAATCAGTGTTTGTTTTGCTTCTCTTTTTCTTCTTTTTCGACTTGTTGGTCTAGCTCTTTAAGTGACTTATTAATATTGAATGAACTTGGTAATACATCAACACCAACCCACTGCCCTAACTTAACAACAAGGGGGATGGTAATGGGTGCAAATGGCAATACAGCAAATACACCCAAACCTAAGCCTTTCAAGATATCTAAGAATTGTTCATTAGCAGTATGTAACTCTTCTTTACTAGCTAGGCCTTGAGTGTACCGCCTATATATATGAAGCATTTCTTTGGTTTCTTGCTTTTCTTGAGCAAGCGCGATTTTAAGTGCTACCATAGCGCGCTTAAAACGTAATGTTTGACGCTTTTTGGTAATTTTGGCTACTCTGAACGGAGCCCTATGAATAACTTTGTATAATCGCATTTAGGTATTTTCACACAGCATACGAAGTTCACAAAGCATAATTTACTTATATTAGTTTTTGACTTATCCTTAGCACTCTATTATTAATTATTTTTCATTAATTCAAATGGACCGAAAACAACTAAAGGACGATCAAAAACCAACAAAGCCCGCTTCTGATGAATGTTGCGGTGGTGGTAGCTGTTGCCCATGCGTGTGGGATGAATACAAAGAAAAGCTTCAACAGTGGCAACTACTGAACGATAAGCAACAAACAAAATAGACCGTTCCAATTCCTTTTTTGCCTACATTTCACTCAAAACTTTCTGTTTTTAAAATTTTTTTAGATATTTTATATAAATTTTCACAAAAAAATGAATCGCAAAGAATAAATTATCCCCTTAAAATTCATACACATAATCCAAATAAAGTGAATACCAGAATAACCAACACAACCAAAACAACATTAAATTAACAATTTGCAAATTATTTTCACAGTCTGTATAAGTTATTTACACCAATTTAGAGTTGGTGACCTAATCATAACTATTCTAACTGGGGAAGTCAGAATGAAATTCAAAAATAGCGCGCTGCAACAAGCAATTAAATTTGCTTTAGCAACAACAACTGCAGGTCTGTTTGTATCTGGATCTGTAATTGCGGCAGAAGAAGCAACTGAAGAAACAAAGGTTAATAAAAATGTAGAGAAGATTGCGGTAGTTGGTACCCGCTCTGCACCTCGCTCAATCGGTGACTCACCGGTACCAATCGATATCATCGGTGGTGAAGAGCTAGACAAAGGTGGTAACACCGATATGCTTGAGCTACTAAAAGGCTCTGTACCATCTTTTAACGTTCACCAAAACCCAATCAGTGATGCTGCATCACTTGTTCGTCCAGCAAACTTACGTGGTCTTCCTTCTGACAGTACACTTGTGCTTGTTAACGGTAAACGCCGTCACCGTGCATCAGTAATCGCTTTCTTAGGTGGTGGTATCAATGATGGTGCTCAGGGTGCCGATATCTCAGTTATTCCAAGCATTGCCTTAAAACAAGTTGAAGTACTTCGTGATGGTGCAGCAGCTCAATACGGTTCTGATGCAATCGCCGGTGTAATGAACTTTGTATTAAAAGATGCCTCTGAAGGTGGCTCTTTCGAAATTCGTCAAGGCGAATACTATGAAGGCGATGGCGATACAACGCAAATTTCAGGTAACGTGGGCTTACCATTTACCGATAGCGGCTTTGCTAACTTAAGCTTCCAATATAAAACAGCTGACGCGACAAGCCGTTCAGTTCAACGCCCAGATGCTGCTGCACTTAACGCAGCGGGTGTACCAGAAGTATCTTCTCTTGCGCAAGTTTGGGGTGCACCTGAGGTAGATGACGATATCTCTATCTTCGGTAACATCGGTTTAGATATAAGCAACACAGCGCAATTCTATATGTTTGGTAACTACTCTGAGCGTGATGTACGTGGTGGTTTCTACTATCGTAACCCACATACTCGTCCGGGTGTTTATTCAAATGATGGCGGTGAAACACTACTTGTTGGTGATTTAACTGGAGATATGAGCGGTAACTGTCCTACCGATATCATGATTGATGATAACGTTTTAGATAACCAAAGATACATCGATCTAGTTGCTAACAACCCAGATTGTTTTGCGTTTAACGAAATGCTTCCGGGCGGTTTTACACCTAACTTCGGTGGTAACATCACAGATACTGCACTAACAATTGGTACTAAAGGTGAAATCACATCTGGTTTCCTTGAAGGTGCATACTATGACTTAAGCGGTACAGTAGGTTACAACGAATCACGCTATTTCATTTATGACACAATCAATGCGTCATTAGGCCCAGACAGCCCGCGTGACTTTAGCCCTGGTAAGTACTCACAATTAGAGAAAAACTTTAACGCTGATTTATCAAAAGGTTTTGACTTTGGTTTAGCGTATGACGTTAACGTTGCTGGTGGTCTTGAATGGCACGAAGAAACGTTTACAGTTGTATCTGGCGACGTAGCTTCATTTACTGCGGGCCCACTAACAGAGCAAGGTTTTGGTATCGGTTCAAATGGTTTCCCTGGTTTCAAACCATCTGATGCAGGCGAATATACACGTCGTAACTATGCAGCGTACGTTGATGTTGAAGCACCATTCACTGACGACTTCCTAATGGGCTTAGCGCTACGTTATGAAGATTACGATACATTCGGTTCAACAACTAACTATAAGTTAACGGCTCAATACCACTTAACTGAAGACCTGAATATTCGTGGTTCAATCAGTACTGGTTTCCGTGCTCCTACAGTTGGTCAAGCTAACGTAAGTAACGTACAAACTAACTTAAGCAGCGGTGTTCTAGTTGACTCAGCACTATTACCACCAACAAACCCAATTGCTGTGCAATTAGGTGGTACAGAACTTCAACCTGAAGAATCGCAAAGCTACACTTTTGGTGCTGTATGGACAATTGGCGACTTATTCTTCACTATTGATTACTACAACATCCAAGTTGATGATCGTATCAGTCAATCAGACAAAATTGAGTTGAGCCAAGCAGACAAAGACACGCTTGAAGCGGCTGGTGTACCAAACGTACAAAACTTAGCGCAAGTAAGCTTCTTCACAAATGACTTTGATACAACAACACAAGGTGTTGACGCTGTTGCAAACTATTCAACTGAATTATTAGGTGGTAGTTCAACATTCAGCTTAGCGTATAACTGGAACGACACTGAAGTAACTAAGTCGAGCCCAATTACAGGTGAATTTAAAGTAAGCCGTTTAGAAAATGACTTACCAAATCACCGTGCAACGCTTAGCTGGGCACAACAGTGGGAGAACTTCTCTGCATTTACACGTGTTAACTACTATGGCGAATACCAAGGCGTTCACGTAGATTACGATGCAACAGCTAAAACAGCTGATGCAGCAGTAACAATTGATGCAGAAGTTACTTACTTCCTAACTGAAGAAATTAGCTTGTCAGTTGGTGCGACAAACTTATTCGACCAAGAAGCAGAAAAGCTTGATTTCTTCGACCGTACTGGCATCCCTAATAACAACTGGGGTGGTAAATACTACGAGACTTCACCATATGGTATTAACGGTGACTTCTATTACGTGAAAGCAACATATACTTTCTAAATAGAGGTGCTTTCTAGGTTGAGAGATCAACCTAGAGAGTCTATACCCCAGACTTTTCTGGATATTTATAGTTAATCAAGGCGAAAGACATTTCGCCTTTTTCGTTTTATAGTAAATAAAAATAATAAACATCGCCCCATCATTATGCTGTTAGAAAAAGCGAATCAACTACTTGCTGAAAACAAACTAAAAGAAGCAGAGTTTCATTTTAAAACGATTCTTGATGCTGAACCCGAAAATGGCGAAGCATTATTTGGTTTAGGGCGAATCGCTCTGCGCCTAGAACGCTATGATGCGGCAGTATATCTATTACAGCGAGCTTGCGAGCGACTGCCGCACATGCTCGAGCCACTGCATGCCTTAGCGGATGCTTTTAATGGCGTTCACTCACCGCAAGATGCAGTGACTGTACTTGAATACGCAAAATCAATTGCCAGCCATAACCCTGAACCACATTATTACTTAGCCCAACACTATTTGACTTATGGCGAACTCGATAAAGCCTATAACATCTTAAAACATGCGCTAACTATGGGTAACTACCCTGTAAAAGCTTATATTTTATTTGAGTTGGTACAGTTTGCTCGGTTTAACAACGAACAAAACTACATAAACGAACTCCACCACTTCTTAACGTTAACCGATAACGTTCGCTTAAAAATGGTCTGTTACTACGCCCTCGGCAAGAGTTACGATGTACTTGGTGATACACAACAGGCGTTTGATTATTACAAGCTTGCAAATAAGTTTCAGTCTAAATTGACGCAATTTAAAACCGCTGAGCTAGTTCCATTTTATCAACGTGTTATTGAACAAAGTCACGCCCAATTAATTGCCTCACGCGATAAAACTTTTAAAGGGACAGTTACACCAATATTCATAATTGGTATGCCACGCAGCGGCTCTACACTCATAGAGCAAATGCTAACAAGTCATAGTGACTTTGCGAGCCTCGGAGAAGATGCCAGTATCAGTAATCAGGTTGTTGCTTATATTGAACAAAAAACTCAGCGCCCCTACCCTGATTGCTTAGCTGAATTAGATCAAGGGCTTATCAACACAGCCCGGAATATTTATATTGAACGCTTAAAGCAAGCACCAGTGGTGCGCCCCTTTATGATCAATAAACTACCTTCAAACTATCAATCACTTGGGCTAATTTATTTATTGTTTCCAAACGCTAAATTCATCAATATGCAACGGGATTACAATGCCATTGCTTGGTCGGTGTTTAGCAACTACTTCGCAGAAAATGAGCCCTACTTTTGTTCTCTACCCGAGTTTAAACAATACTATGATTTATATCAGCAGTTAATGGCACATTGGCACAACGTAATGCCAGAAGCTATTTTTGATTTAAGCTATGAGGAACTAGTGAGTGAAAGCGAACAAACATTAACAGCATTGTGTAAATTCTTAAACATTGAGTACAACAAGCAATTTTTAAATTTTTATAAATCGAAAAAACCAGTGGCAACGCTCAGTAAAACGGCTGTAAGACAGCCGCTTAACGACAAAGCAATTGATAAATATAAACGCTACGAGAGCGCTATGCACACGCTTATGAATGAGCCTCAAACCAGTTCAGCAGATCAACAAACTGCTCAAAACGCGCCTGTGGGTGAGTAAGCATATTTATGTGATCATAATCGACCTTATGGCCAAACTTACGGCCATAAATGGTCATGGTTTGCTTGCCAGTGCCCGACTCTTCCATAAACTTTGCAATATCAATTGGCTGACATAGTGCTTTATCTTTGATACCCGCAACGTGCATGATAGGTGGTAGCGCTTTATCGGCTAATGCTTTGGCGTAATCAAAGCCATCATCGGTGTCGATCCAAGGTTTACGTTTAGCCCATTGCATGCTTTGGTAATGCGATTTACGGGTTTCATCATCACTGCCCCACTTCAGCTTTTTAGCCGGAACAAAGCCATGCTTACGGGCAACTAAGGGTGCCAAGCCATACCAAATTAAATTACCTTGAATATACTTGCTCGGATGATGATTATACAAAGACCGTTTAGAACCAAAATAGCCGCATGCTTTCACATCATCAATCAACTCGGGAAAACGGGCAAACACACTGTTCATCAACACCCCGCCCCATGAGTGAGCAACCCAATAACGGGCAGGCTCGCCTTCAAGCTGTTTAATTTTATCTAGAAATGCAGGAATATCTTCTAAAATAGCCTCGGTCTGACCATACTTTGCATGCTTTGAAATCGCAGGTTTACTTTCACCACGACCGCGCAAATCAGCTACATAGCATACATAACCATGCTCAGCTAAAAATGGCGCCAAGCCTTTATTGCTGTGGGTGTAAAAGATTTTGCCATTTTCAACGGCACCATGCATAAAAAACACTGCAGGGCCTTTCGCATCAGTCTTACTGATACGGCGTAAATGTAGAGTTTGGCTTTCGGCGAGTTTAATAAACACCGATTCTTGTTTAATCGTCACGTTTGACCTTTTTATTCTTATAGACTCATCGTACCAGTATTAAGTTACGCCAGTCTATTCAGCAAAGCAAGTGTGAATGTGGCGAGTGCCACTCAAAATGAGAATCTCAGGCACGATGAGATTTTGACTAAATTGTAACACCCATGCAGAGCCATTATTCATTGAAGTTAGAAGTTAGACTTGCACGAGCCTTTGGCTAAATGTTTGATGGTTTCGGGTCTGATGGTCTTATAGATAAAGAGACAAAATTTCATGTATGGAAAACCGAAACTAAACGCGAGGGCATGCCTAACCAACAAACATTTTCCGTAGGCTTCAGTTATAAGTTCTAGCAACCATGATGCATAATAAAGTAGGCAATATATGAGTTATTGCTTACTTTATTAGGCATAATTTAGATTTATTAATATCTTTAAGCTATGAAAGTTTGGTATTTCTTTACTAACCAGGAGCGATTATTTTTGACGAAAAACTTTCTCTAGTAGGCTTAAAGACCTTCATCAAGGTTATGGAACAATGAAGCATTGAACCGAAAAGTAAAAAGGGGCAATTCGAGTTGTCTTTTTTAATTTAATAAAACATGAATTAACTTATATAGTAGCGGAACCGAGTCACTGTCACGAAACCCGCTTAACTTAATTTATTATCATACGCGGCCGATATATGGAGAAATATCAATGACCCTCACAGACCTTTTATGTATCTCGTAGTAATCTCTGACTACTTTAATCGCTGAACCGTACTTATCTGATATACCTTTGTATATTGTTGGTTGCTTTGATAACACACTATTTAAGGCTCTTCTCCCGTTCAAGAATTTCAGTGGATAATGAGTATCTACTACATAGAGATTTTTTGCCTTTTCAGTATCATATTCCGCAAGTTCATAGAAATCTTTAAATAACCCATTCTGCCGTATTGACTCAGCCCCACCTTTCCAATCGATAAACTTGAATTCAGCTACTTGAAAGTTTGTTTCGAGATCAAATTTTCGACCAGTATTTCCCGCCCCTAAAGAAACACTTTGAACAACTTCCCCTTTTTTTAGAATATCTTTAAGTGAGTGCAATATTCCTGAGGCATGAATAATAACATTGATCTGTCCTGCAACTTTCTTTACAGCCAAGGCTGAAGCAACAAAATCATCATCTATTTTTCTCTCAGAGCAATACTCTAATGAGTCAGCAGCGCTAGCGCCGATAATGTCATCTTCCAAGCGAGAAAGACTTTTAGTGAGAGAATCTCCTTGAAATTTACTAATTGCTTCAATTTCAGTTTCAATGCTCATTTGTACCTTGTCGCATAATGAAGTTAATCCGTATCTATACTCACATTACTGCTATTACGAAAAGTAAGTCAAATAATCCTTTGGTGAAGTGTGTGTTCAGTAGGCCGAAACAAAGAATGGGGCAAAACGAGTTATATTTATAACTCGTCAATGGACAAAAACACGTTAGAGTATTTAATCAGTAACACCGTGCTCTGGGGCAAACCGAAGCGTAGGTTTGTCCCTAGCAGCACCCTGTTAAGCAATTCCATACTCATATAATAATTTTTCCCTTACCGTTGACGCCAAATAGGCTTATTTTTCCATCTTGAGATATTTTTACTGACATCCCATTCTCCCCTAACAAAGTTGAAACAGATTCCCCTGTTCCTTTAACGCCATTTATTGAAGCTTTTGAGATGTCTATCACTGAACCAAAAGATATAACATCACCATTGATGTTTATCACAGAAGCTCCATCACTGCTAAATAGTCTTAAGAGAGTAGATTTATGATTCATATCTAAAATTGAAAAGCGATCATTTGTAAGGTTGTTTTTAGTCATCAAATAAGAATCTATGTCGGATAGATCTGTAGGAATCCAGATTATCGAGCTAAATCTGCGCTTTGATAAATAAAAAACGTAATACAACAGTGCTTGAACAAAGGCATCAGTAACATTTAGCGTCTCTTTTATTATTTTCGATATCTGCCTAAGATCACGAATCCTCCAGCGATTCTCTTTATAATTAAATTCGATTCCGCTCGCTCCGACAATAGACAATTCATTCTCACTAGTTACCCTTAGCAAAGCATCTGCTCCCAACAGCGTTTCTGACAAGAGATGCTTTTTATTGAAATCATCAGGGTTTATGGTGGAATCATCAAGGACAAAACAGTTTCTCATCTCAAGCTGTTTATTACAGACGAAGAATGAAGATTGCCCATCAGATAGGTACCATAACCTTTTGTCGAGCATATTGATTTGATCTAGAACCCTGGGAGAGTTGAGTTCATATAATTTACCACCTCTATAATTCTCACCTTTTTCAGCGTAAGCATAATGTGACTTGGTTATTATAAGCCCTGTTGTAAAGTTTCTTCCTTCAAATGAAGTAGTAGCAAGCTTTTTAAACAGCTCCATCAGAAGCAAGAACCTGCGATGATCAAAGAATCCTTTACTGTAATATTTTGCGATGAACAACTCGATTAGTTCTTGGCCAAATTGCGAGGGTCTATCAGCAAACCCGAATTTATGGCTTCGGCTTAGAGTTAAACTCAAAGCTGCTTCAAATACATTTAACAGTCTATCAATCGACGAAAACTCCCCATTTTTCAATGTCAAAGACATAGCATACTTCGAGCTTTTATCTTCTAGCACCCTACCAATAATGGTTACCTCAGAAGCGCTATGAATATACGTCCCTCGCTTGGGGTTGCTTAAAAGATCAATTCCATAATCCTTCTGAATTTTTGATATTGGTTGATCGCAATATTCAATCTCGCAATCAAAAAGTTGTTCGACCGAAGACAGTAAGTAAGGTTTACAAAAAATATCAAATTCCTTACTTCTTTTGTGATTTCTAAAATTTTCCATAATATCCAGATTAATATTTCCTGCTTAACGCCTCGTTAAGAGGCAAAAAATGGTTGGCTAAAATTAGTGACGAAGGAACAAAAGCCAACTGTTTTTTGTCCTTTTAAACGACTTGTTAAGTGTTTTGCGTTCCAGCGTCTCTTTTTTCTACTGCTTTCAAAGCACCTTGAGGTAACTTTCCATAGAGTTCGGCAACTTTTTTAGGCCGTGATATTCGATCTTCAACTATGAAATTAACCATTTCAAATAAACTATGCGCAATCTCAGGGTTGTCTGTTAGCTCAATCTCTCCTGGGTGCACACCGTTATTACCAATAACCCTGCAATAATCCAAAGCTTGTTGAACCTCTACAGGTAAACCCTTTTTAACAAGAGAACCGATATCTTCATTTATATTTTTACCTTTTTCTCCGAGCTCAGCCATCAACTTTTGAACACACAAACGAAGTAAGGCAGCCGCCGCCCGTGGAGAACGTGCAACTATATCTCTTGCTTCATCATATTCGGAGATACAACTTTCTGGTAAATCTAGATGTGCTGGTGGTACTGGTGCTTCTGATGGAACAATCATACGATCTTTATACCAGTAAGAGTTCTCAGCGCAATGTGAGCACTGGCTAAACTTAAAATCTGTAGTGTAAGTTCCTTTATAGTTATTCCATTTTAAGTCGACCCAACTTTGCTTCGCATACACACCACACATAATACAATGAAATTTTTCTTCTCCAAATGTTGGAGGATAATACTTGCTCATTTAGGTTCCCTCTAGATGATATGAACACTGACACTTAACGCCTTACTAATGGGCGCATAAATGCTTGGCTAAAATTAGCGACGAAGGAGCACAAGCCAAGCGTTTTGCTTCCTTTTGAGTAACTTGTTAGCTGTACTTTTAACACATCTCAATACTTGTAAATTGGAACCAAATATTGTCTTTATCGTAATCAGCAATTCCATTTAACTCATCAAATGGATCTAGCGAAAGATAAATTTGCTCACCAATATTAACCATTTTTACTTGAGAAATATGCATGGTGCCAAAGTCATCATATATATTGAACTCAAGTAGACCATTTAATTTATAAGTTTGTCCGAGACCGTTTTGGTCACTTACTGTGATCATTGCCGAATGCAATGAACCATCCCAAACATATTTAATTGAGATTTCAGTAATGATTTTGTCTCTGAAGTTCGATGGATTAACCATATTTCCCTGTACAGCTAACATTTTAGTATTTATGCGACACGCAGTTTGTGTTGCATAA
>CERD01099865.1_pt1 | contig 45607 bp, 45 predicted proteins | sample 530931 | NCBI WGS metagenome assembly CERD01 (sample SAMEA2621101, study PRJEB7988) | marine metagenome | isolation source: saline water (ENVO:00002010), including
GCACTGGGGGGCGCCTGGCTTGCACCTTGGCTGGCGCGGCCGCTGACCTGGCGACTGATCGATCTGGGCGTGGCGACCATGATGTTCACGGTAGCCGCACAGCTTGTTGTCCTGGCCTAAGGAACGCCCAGTGTAATCGGAGGTCCACGCAGAGGGCCTCGGACATCCTCTCCCCCTGCGCCAGAACCTTGTTACAAGGCTCTGGCCCTGGCTTTTCCACACAGTTGACGCGTGGTTTTGCCACAGGCTGAGTGCTATGATCGTTGGTCCGCGGGCATGGAGTGGAACGCTTCAGCCCGCCATTGCGGCCGCCCGTGATCGGCCGAAGAATGCGCAAGCATGTAGCGAGCGAAGGGAAAGACAGGCGTAAACGGACGAACATCAATGCAGTAGTTTTCTCCGTTCCGCGAGGCGCTGGTTACCAGTGCAGACTGCCTCCTTCCGAGCCGCATCTATTCTCGACACCTGAGCAGGAGATACACCATGGCTTTCGAATTGCCGCCGCTTCCGTTTGAAAAGAACGCCCTCGAGCCGCACATTTCCGCTGAAACCTTTGAATATCACCACGGCAAGCATCATCAGGCCTACGTGACCAACCTGAACAACCTGGTCCCAGGCACCGAGTTCGAAGGCAAGGATCTGGAAACCATCATCAAGACCTCTTCCGGTGGCATCTTCAACAATGCCGCTCAGGTCTGGAACCACACCTTCTTCTGGAACTGCATGGCCCCGAATGCTGGCGGCGAGCCAACTGGTGCCCTGGCTGATGCCATCAATGCTTCTTTCGGATCCTTCGACAAGTTCAAGGAAGAGTTCACCAAGACCGCAATCGGCACCTTCGGCTCCGGCTGGGCCTGGCTGGTGAAGAAGTCCGACGGCAGCGTCGGCCTGGCGAGCACCATCGGTGCCGGCAACCCGATGACCGCTGGTGACAAGCCGCTGCTGACCTGCGACGTCTGGGAGCACGCTTATTACATCGACTACCGCAATGCCCGTCCGAAGTTCGTCGAAGCATTCTGGAACGTTGTTAACTGGGACTTCGTCGCGAAGAATTTCGCCGGCTGAGCCTAGGCCTGCTTGAAGAGCTGGACTGCCGGCCCTTCGCGCAACTAAAAATGCCCGCATTCATGCGGGCATTTTTTTGCTTAAGCGGAATGAAACGGCATCTGCTCGAGCGAATAAGACTCTAGCCATCTTGGTTCGATGGCATTGCACGATGGGAACCAGATCAGCACTGGGAAGCGCAGTCGGGACGCCGCCAGATGGCGCCAGCCCTATGCCGGACGATTCCATATCGCATAGATGATGCGAGCGGCAGTCACTACCGCCCGCCAAGGCTCTTGAAGCTCGTGAAGCCCAATCAGGCCTTGGGCAAGGTCACGCCACGCTGGCCCTGATATTTACCCCCGCGATCCCGGTAAGAGGTTTCGCACTCTTCATCCGACTCCAGGAACAGCATCTGTGCCACGCCTTCGTTGGCGTAGATCTTCGCTGGCAAGGTGGTGGTGTTGGAGAACTCCAGCGTCACGTGCCCTTCCCACTCGGGCTCAAGCGGCGTGACGTTGACGATGATCCCGCAACGGGCATAGGTACTCTTACCCAAGCAAATGGTCAGCACGTTGCGCGGAATGCGGAAGTATTCGACCGTACGCGCCAGCGCAAAAGAATTCGGCGGGATGATGCAGACGTCACTCTTTACGTCGACAAAGCTTTTCTCGTCGAAGTTCTTAGGGTCGACGACTGCCGAATTGATGTTGGTGAATATCTTGAATTCGTCAGCGCAGCGCACATCGTAGCCATAGCTGGAGACGCCGTAGGAAATCAGGCGCTCGCTGCCCTCGGTCCGCACCTGGCGTTCCACGTAGGGCTCGATCATGCCGTGCTCCTGGGCCATCCGGCGAATCCACTTATCCGATTTGATGCTCATGGCGGGCGTCCTGATTTGGCTGATGGTCGTTTAGATAAAGGCGTGCATCTTACCGAGCACATGGACCCGGTTCAAAGGCCACGAGCCGGGTCCATGCGTCGCATCTCTGGCGCTTCGGGCGGAAACTGAAAATAATGCTCGCAATGCGACAGAAATGGAGTATCTTTCATTGGCTGCTGCTGCATGTGTCACCGTGAATCGCTACATGTTTAGATTTCGATCCGATCATTGCTACGACTCCTAACTCCTTGCACACAGTCACCGTTCGGGGTATTTGCCCGTTCAAATCATCTCTACACCTTGTTCAAGGAGACATTTCAAATGTCCAATCGCCAAACCGGTACCGTTAAGTGGTTCAACGATGAAAAAGGCTTCGGCTTCATCACTCCGCAATCCGGTGACGACCTCTTCGTACACTTCCGCGCCATCCAAGGCGACGGTTTCAAGAGCCTGAAAGAAGGCCAGCAAGTTTCCTTCGTCGCTACTCGCGGCCAGAAGGGCATGCAAGCTGAGGAAGTTCAGGTTATCTAACCTGAAGCTTTTCTGCTGAAAAAGCCCCGCTTCGGCGGGGCTTTTTTATGCGTGCGATTTACTGTGCTCAGCGTCAGAGGGCGGCAGCCTCCCTCCAAGGACGATTCTACTCAGTCGATCAGACCTCCTCGGTCGACCAAGGCGACGCACAGAGCGCCGCCATACCGAAGGTCAGTCGTCGGACACAGTGATGTTTGGCATCGACTGCGCAATGATCTGCCCGCTCTGGGAAATCCGCGCACCCACGCTGCGTGCCATCTGTTGATAGATCATCGCGATCTGACTTTCCGGATCGGCAATGGTGGTTGGCTTACCTGCGTCAGCCTGGCTGCGGATTGCCATGGAAAGCGGTAACGAAGCCAGCAACTCAACGTTGTACTGCGTTGCCAGCTTCTCACCACCCCCTTCGCCGAACAGATGTTCGGCATGCCCGCAGTTCGAGCAGATGTGGATGGCCATGTTTTCCACCACACCGAGCACAGGGATGTTCACCTTGCGGAACATCTCCACGCCTTTCTTGGCATCCAGCAGGGCCAGATCCTGCGGCGTCGTGACAATCACCGCACCCACTACAGGCACCTTCTGCGCCAAGGTCAGCTGGATATCACCCGTACCCGGCGGCATGTCCACCACGAGATAGTCGAGATCATTCCAGGCCGTCTGAGTGATCAATTGCAGTAAGGCACCGGAGACCATCGGGCCTCGCCAGACCATCGGCGTCTTGTCGTCGGACAGGAAGGCCATCGACATGACCTGAACGCCATGCGCTTCCAACGGGATGAACGCCTTATTGTCGCGGATTTCCGGCCGCGTACCTTCGGGAATGCCAAACATGATGCCCTGGCTAGGCCCGTAGATATCCGCATCCAACATGCCCACCCGCGCCCCTTCGCGCGCAAGCGCCAGCGCCAGGTTGGCAGCCGTGGTCGATTTACCGACGCCGCCCTTGCCGGAGGCAACGGCAATGATGTTTTTGACGTTGGCCAGTGCGTCAACCTGGTCCTGCGCCTTGTGTGAGCGGATCATACAGTCGACCTGCACATCCGCGCGGGTCACGCCGTCGAGCTGCTCAATGGCCATCGCCAGCATCTGCGCCCAACCGCTGCGAAACAGCCCAGCCGCATAACCCAATTCGATCTGCACGCTAACGTGATCACCCACTACATCAATGGAACGCACGCAACCAGCAGCCACCGGGTCCTGGTTCAGGTTAGGGTCGGTGTACTGGCGCAGTACGGCTTCGACAGCTTCGCGTGTGACGGTCATGACTACTCCCAAGAAAACCTACTAAAACAGACGGGCATCTTACCCCGTGCCGCCACAAGGGCTCATCAAGCGCGTCAATGTGGCGCGGCACTCGCTATTCGACCCGTGCCGTCCGCACCAGTGCGGATGAAAAAAAACTGCGTGACCTTTATAGTGGCCGACTCACTTCGCAACCTCGACTGCAGACTTTCCCATGTCCGAAGCTCGCCAAATCCTCGTCACCAGTGCCCTGCCCTACGCCAACGGTTCGATTCACCTTGGCCACATGCTCGAGTACATCCAGACGGACATGTGGGTGCGGTTCCAGAAGCTTCGCGGCAACCAGTGCATATACGTCTGTGCGGACGACGCGCATGGGTCGGCCATCATGCTGCGCGCCGAAAAGGAAGGCATCACGCCTGAGCAACTGATCGCCAACGTGCAGGCCGAGCACAGTGCCGACTTCGCCGACTTCCTGGTCGACTTCGACAACTTTCATTCGACCCACTCGGAAGAAAACCGCGAGCTGTCGAGCCTGATCTACACCAGGCTGCGCGACGCCGGCCACATCGCCACGCGCTCGGTCACCCAATATTTCGACCCGGAAAAGGGCATGTTCCTCGCCGACCGCTTCATCAAGGGCACCTGCCCGAAATGCGCGGCCGAGGATCAGTATGGCGACAACTGCGAAAAGTGCGGCGCCACTTACGAACCCACCGAACTGAAGAACCCGCGCTCGGCCATCTCAGGCGCAACCCCAGTGCTGCGCGACTCCAAGCACTTCTTCTTCAAGCTGCCCGATTTCGAGGCGATGCTTAAAGAGTGGACCCGCAGCGGCAGCCTGCAGGATTCGGTCGCCAACAAGATCGCCGAGTGGCTCGACGGCGGGCTACACGAGTGGGACATCTCCCGCGATGCGCCCTACTTCGGTTTCGAGATTCCGGATGAGCCGGGCAAGTACTTCTATGTCTGGCTGGATGCGCCAATCGGCTACATGGCGAGCTTCAAGAACCTCTGTGCACGTCGCCCTGAGTTGAATTTCGATGCTTTCTGGAACAAGGATTCCAGCGCCGAGCTGTACCACTTCATCGGCAAGGACATCATCAACTTCCACACCCTGTTCTGGCCCGCCATGCTCGAAGGTGCCGGTTTCCGCAAGCCCACCGCCGTCGCGGTGCATGGTTACCTCACGGTGAACGGGCAGAAGATGTCCAAATCGCGGGGCACCTTTGTCAAAGCGCGCACCTATCTCGACCACCTGAATCCCGAGTACCTGCGCTACTACTACGCCGCCAAGTTGGGCCGTGGCGTCGATGACCTGGATCTGAACCTCGAAGACTTCGTGCAGAAGGTCAATTCCGATCTAGTCGGCAAAGTCGTCAACATTGCCAGCCGTTGCGCCGGTTTCATCCACAAGGGTAACGGCGGCCTGATGGTCGACCGCAATGCCGCGCCGGAACTGACCGATGCCTTCCAGTCCGCCGCACCGTCCATTGCCGATGCTTACGAGAACCGTGACTTCGCCCGCGCCATGCGCGAAATCATGGCGTTGGCTGACCGCGCCAATGCCTGGATCGCCGACAAGGCACCCTGGGCACTGAACAAGCAGGACGGCATGCAGGATGAAGTGCAGGCGATCTGCGCCACTGGCATCAACCTGTTCCGCCAGCTGGTGATCTTCCTCAAGCCGGTGCTGCCCAACCTAGCCGCCGACGCCGAGCGCTTTCTCAACGTCGAGCCCCTGCGCTGGACGGACCTGCAAACGCTGCTCTCCAACCACCAGCTAAACGCCTTCACCCCGCTATTGACCCGTATCGAGCCTGCGAAAATCGAAGCCATGATCGAATCATCCAAGGAAGACCTCGCTTCCACCGAAACCGCCGCGCCCACTCAAGGCAACGGCGAGCTGACCAAGGAGCCGATCGCCGCCGAAATCGCCTTCGACGCCTTTGCCGCCGTGGACCTGCGCATCGCACTGATCGAAAAGTGCGAGTTCGTCGAAGGTGCCGACAAGCTGCTGCGCCTGACGCTGGATATCGGCGACGCCAAGCGCAACGTCTTCTCCGGCATCAAGAGCGCCTACCCGGATCCAAGCAAGCTGGAAGGTCGCCTGACCCTGTACGTCGCCAACCTCGCCGCGCGCAAGATGAAGTTTGGCGTCTCCGAAGGCATGGTGCTGGCTGCTGGCCCTGGCGGTGAAGAGATCTACCTGCTCAGCCCCGACAGCGGCGCCAAGCCCGGTCAACGCGTGAAATAATCACGCAGCACGAGAAGCCCGGCGCAATGCCGGGCTTCTTTTTCACTCTTACAAACAGTTCCACCGCATCAAGCACTGCCACTCCCGGAGGCGGTTATGACTGATACGCCCGATGCAAGTAAATGTCCGGCCTGCGGCGAGCCGAATCAATGCAGTCTCAGCAATCCCGCAACTGCCACTCAGCCGTGCTGGTGCTTCACCGCCGAGATCGCAGCCGAAGCCCGCGAACGGATTCCCGATGAGGCGCTAAACAAGGCCTGCATCTGCCCGCGCTGCGCTCGCGGCGAGTCGCCCGCAAACCCGTAATGCGCCTCGACCGCTTCCTCGCCAACCTGCCCCATTGCAGCCATCGCCAGGCGCGTCTGCTGCTGGCGTCGGGCCGCGCTTCGGTGAATGGAGAGACGGTCTGCGACGGCACCCAGGACGTTCGAGTCTTCGACCGTATCGAGCTGGACGGCGAGGTGCTACAGGCCGGCAAACCTGCCCGCTTCTTTATGCTCAACAAACCCGCCGGCTGCGTCAGCGCCACCGCCGATCCACAACACCCCACGGTGCTGGACCTGTTGAACCAGCCCGACAAGGACGAACTTCACATCGCCGGGCGCCTGGACTTCAACACCACTGGGCTTATGATCATCACCAACGACGGCCTCTGGTCCCGCCGCCTCACCCAACCGGAAAGCCTCCTGGGCAAAACCTATCGAGTGGAAACCGAAGACCCGATCGACCCCATCTGCATCGAGCGCTTCGCCGAAGGCCTCTATTTCCGTTTCGAAAACCTCACTACCCTGCCCGCCGAACTCGAGTTGCTCGGCTCACACCAGGCGCGCCTGACCCTGCATGAAGGCCGTTACCATCAGGTCAAACGCATGTTCGGCCACTTCAACAACAAGGTCACCGCCCTTCACCGCGAACGCATGGGCCCACTTCAGCTCGATCCCGCCCTCGCTCCCGGTCAATACCGCAGCCTGACCGCGACTGAAATCGAACAGATCTGAAACATTCATCGACCTAAACGCCGCACCCGCTTCTACTCGCCCCGCCCTTCTGGTACAAAGGCTGCCTACGCGGGCGTCGTATAATGGCATTACCTGAGCTTCCCAAGCTCATGACGAGGGTTCGATTCCCTTCGCCCGCTCCACATACCCGTTTCCACATGTTCCCACATGCACCGGAAACACCCTCTAAGCCCCGCCTAGTGCGGGGTTTCTTGTTTCTACATGCCCCCCGATACGTCCATATAGCATTGCCCACGGTGTACACCACCTTGTACACTCGCCGAAACGGTCGAACTAAGGTGTACACGGATGAAGCGTTCAGAGATCAAGAAGCGCCCGCTTGCCGACACGGTATTAGCGAGCCTTGAGCCTGAAGCCAAGGAATACCGGGAGCTGGACGGAAACGGCCTGTACCTGCGTGTGAAGCCAAATGGACAGAAGGGCTGGCTGCTGCGTCACAAGAAGCCTGACGGTCGCTGGGGCTGGCATGGCCTCGGTGGATATCCTGATGTACCGGCCAAGGTGGCGCGTAAGAAGGCGCTGGAGCTGCGTGATCTGGTAGCCGATGGTATTGACCCGGTACAGCACAAGGCAGCGCAGAGAGCTGCCAGGGACGCCACCGTGCTAAACCCATTCCGCGAGTCTGTGGCCTATTGGTATCAGCGCAAGGTGGATGACGGTCTGGCCGAAAGCACCCTCCGTCTGATGCGTGGCTACCTCGACAACGACATTCTGCCCGCCCTTGGTGACAAGCCCATCACCGAGATCAGTCCGCGTGACTGTGCCGCCCTGCAAGAGAAGATCGAGGCTCGAGGCGCTACCAATACCCGCGACAAGATCCGCGTAGCCCTGCGCCAGATATTCAGCCAGGCCATCGCCCGTGGTCTGTGCGAGGTCAACCCAGCGTCCGAACTCGTAACCATCGCCACCAAGAAGCCCAAGGCGCAGCACTACCCTCACCTACTGGAGCCTGAGCTACCGGCCTTTCTGCAAGCCATGCGGGGTAGCACTAGCCGCACGCCTGCCCGTACAGCGACCTGGCTGTGCCTCTGGACGGCTTCACGGCCTGGAATGGTGCGATGGGCTGAATGGTCAGAGATCGACTTCGAAACGGCACTGTGGACGATTCCAGCGGCCAAGATGAAGACCCGCCGCGACCATGTAGTGCCGCTATCCCGCCAAGCACTCGATGCCTTACGCGAGCTGCACCGCCTGACTGGACGTGGCCGTTATCTATTCCCTGGCATCGGTGCGAAGCAACCTGTTATCAGCGAGAACACCATCAACCTGACACTGCGCAAAATCGGTTACAGAGGCCGCTTGGTAGGTCACGGCACCAGACACACCGCCAGCACGTTATTACGCGAACACGGGTGGCATAGGGACCATGTAGAGGCGCAGCTAGCGCACAAGGAGGAAGGCGTGGCCGGTATCTACAACCAAGCCCAGTACCTACCCCAGCGCCGCGCCATGATGCAGTGGTATTGCGACTACCTGGACTGCCTGGCCGATGGCATGACACCAGCACAGCGGGCCGACTATGACCGCCGCGTTAACGTTATTGAGAGCAACATCGTCGAGCTGGTGCGCGCATGAAAAATGAAAAACGGCCCGAGGGGCTACCTACAGAACCTACAAAACTTACTAGAGGCCGGCGAGCATGATCGAGCCATCCTACTTGAGCGTGCCGGAACTTGCAGACCGCTGGGACCAGACCACACGGCAGGTCCTTGAGCATGCTCTCGCTTTGCACCTGCCTGTTCTATTTCCCTTTGATGGCTTGGCGTTCGATCAAGAAGACAGATGGCTGATGGGGCACGGCGCGGCTGATGAGCAGCGCGAGCTGGAGCAAAAGCGGGAATGGGTAGCATCCAGCGAGACCCTGCTCAAACGCAATGCAGCAGGGTTAACTGGAGAGTTCGATCGTTTAGACAGAACTGGAGTACTTGACCTGCGTAGCCAAATCACCGAGGCCAATAAGCGAATAACATTGCTGGCTGAGCTGCTGGAGCGGCGGGACCGGGCTAGGCTCAAGCATCAGCACCGTGGCTATATGCGTGCTCTCCTCGACACTGTATGGACGATTTTGCAGAACGGAGACGCATCTTTTCCGGGCTTGGCAATGCATTTGGATGGCAGGCTTGTGCGGCTGGAGCCAGGCCTATCTGGGCATTGGCATTCGAAACTCAGCGCCGCCGACCTGCTGGTGCCAATGGCAACCATCAAAGGCTTGGAAGGCGGGTCGGGGGATATACGCGAAGCTCAGTCGCCGGCTCCGAGAAGGGATCTCATGGCATCGGTGATCGAGCAGGCTCAGAAACGCTGCGACAACGCGGAGGACGCATCCGCCGTATGGGTCAAGTTAGTAGACATGGCCAATAAAGGGCTACCGCCACTAATTGGCGTTTCGGAAGACGGGATTAAGTGGCTGGATGGAAATGACCAGCCGCAGTTCCTAACTCTGAAGAACTTACGCGATAGGCTGAGACGCCGTAAGGCTCGCTGAGGCTCGCAAGGGCGCGGAAAGCGGCGATTGTGCGCGCGCCCAAGCGAAGGATTAAGCCGTGTGAATAATGGGGAGCGTCACCCATACGGAGGCGCTCAAATGCACCTAGACGCTACCCCATCCAAAGCACTCATCCGCCAGCCCGCACTCTGCGACTGGCTGGACCTGTCCCGCTCCGGTCTGGACAAGCTCCGCAAGAAAGATCCCTCTTTCCCTAAACCTCTCAAGGACGGCGATAGCCGCCAGGCCGCTGCGTATTACGTCGTGTCCGAGGTGGAAGCTTGGCTCCGCTCGAAGATCGAAGCGAGGGACGCAGCATGAAAGACCCCTTCGACGCACATACTCACGAACCATTCATGATGGATCAGCTTCTGCCGCTAGTAGTCGATTACGCGCACGCAAATGGCTACCCCACCGCGACTGCTGCAATGGCTGCGTTCATGGCAATGGCCACGATCCTCCAACACAAGGGACTTACCCGCGCCGACCTGATGTCCGTGCTGGACACTACTTGCGCGAATCATGACGCGCCGGAGGGTTTGCAATGATTCCGCTTGCCCCCGTATGCGTCCGCATGTATCGTTTGCCTGTCGCTGCAAATTCAGCGACTCGGGTTTGGCGACCCGGAAATGAAATTGGCGCACAAGCGCCCCATCCGACAGTAGGCGCTTTTTTTGTGCCCGCTGTATCGAGTTATGGCGGCTGTGCGTGGGAGACCGAAAGGTCTGCCGGGTTCCAATTTCCCCGGTTCGCCAACCTGCGTACAGCTGCCACCCATCGTTTGGCGACGGTTGGTGCCAGCTCCACTATCGAAATTGGAGCTACACCCATGCGCACTACCCTTACCCTCAATTCGTCCAAATCCCACGCCGCCGCCTGGAAGGCCCGCGCCTTCGCTGCCCTGCGCGCTGATTCGTCCCTGTCCGTCCGCCTGCGCCGCTACAACGAAGCGATGACCCGCGCTCGCTCGCTGGAAGCCGTAGGGGGTGCGAAATGAGTGCTCAGAAGAAGCCCCGCCTGCGCTACAAGACTCGCCGCAAAATGGCCGCACTGCGTATGCCCTTCGTAGGGAATGAGCACGGCGACCAGTTCAGCCATTGGGATGTACCACTATCCGGCGGCTACCAAGGCGGCAACATGGCCGGCGGGGCTATGGCAACTGCCCTCCTGATGAGCTTTCGCGAGCACTCAGACGAAATGTCCGCCTGCCGGCTGGGGCTGATCGCCGCTCGCTGGGCAGAGCTGGCGAGAACAGCATCCCCTGACGAATTCGAGTCACTGAGGGGACAGATAGTCGGCTTCTCGTTTCAGCTTTCCCGCTGGCTAGTCGCTGCCGTGAGTGATGGCGGTTTCGGCGCTGCCTTGGACGCGATTGATAGGCAAGCGCTTATCAAACGGGCCAATGCCGGCCTTGCCTTCGACGAAAAAGCCTGGCTCGCCAGCCTGCGCGACAAGGAGTAACCCATGAAAATTCAAAACGGCGCCCATGCGCTGACGGGATCGGCTTGCCTGGAGAAAGTTCTGGCCCGTCTCGACAAGGTGAAACCTGACGGTGCCGGCAACTGGAAATCCTGCTGCCCAGCGCACGACGACAAGGAACCGAGCCTAGGCATTCGCGAAGGCTCAGACGGCAAGGTGCTTTTGCATTGCTTCGCTGGCTGCACTGCTACCGATATCGCCGCAGCTATCGGCCTGGAATTACGCGATCTGTTCCCCGGTGACAAGCCAGCCAGGCGTGGACCGAGCAAAGCCGCTATCCAGCATGAACGCACCGTGTACCAGATCGGCCTTTCGATGCAGATGCAAGGCTGCCGGCTAAACGCCGAAGACCAAGCCCGCTTTGAGGTCGCCAAGCAGCGACTGGGAGTTGCCAAGTGAACGCCGCAGAAGATCGTTATGCCGGCGAATGGGAAGGGTTGCTAGACAACCTGCCCGCCTTTGCCGTCGAGATGCCAGACCACGCGTTGGCGGATTACCTGAACACCGCAATCAAACCACAAGCCCTGCCCGCCGGGCTTACCCCAGCGCAGCCCTGGGATGATGAACTGCTGCCGAAAGAACTTCGATACTTCGTCCGAGACGTGGCAGACCGTACCCAGTGCCCGCCTGACTTTGTGGCCGTCGCGCTCATCGTCGGAATTAGCGCCGTGGTAGGCCGCAAGTTCAGCATCCACCCGAAGCAGCACGACGATTGGGAAGTGGTGCCGAACCAGTGGGGTTGCATCATCGGCAGACCGTCAGCGATGAAGTCCCCCGCAATGAAGCAGGCACTGCGCCCGCTGGCCGCGCTGGAGGCAAAGGAGCGGGAGAAACACCGGGACGCGATGACCGAGCATAAGGCCGCTGGCGAAATCTTGGACCTTGAGCGCAAATCCGCCAAGGAGAAGGCCAAGAAGCTGATGACCGATGGCAAGAAGGACGCCGCACTGGCCGCCTTGACCGAGTTCGCAAACGATCTGCCCGCACCAGTCGCCCGGCGCTACATCGTCAACGATGCCACTGTGGAAAAACTGGGCGAGCTGCTGAACGAAAACCCCAACGGCCTGCTGCTGGTGCGCGACGAACTGGGCGGATGGCTTGCCACGATGCAGACAGAGGATGGCGCAGTTGGTCGCGCCTTCTACCTGGAATGCTTCGACGGCAGCGGATCTTTCGTTTATGACCGGATCGGGCGAGGAACCGTATTTATCGAGTCGTGCTGTCTGTCGCTGATCGGTGGCATTCAGCCGTCGCGGATCGCCCCCTTGGTGCGCGGAGCGGTTACTGGCGAACTGGACGATGGCTTGGTGCAACGCCTGCAACTGGCGGTATGGCCGGATGATGACCGGGAATGGTCGCTAGTAGACCGCTGGCCGAACAAGTCTGCAAAGGATCGAGTAGACGCCGTTATCGAACGCCTCGATCAGATGCCCGACGAACCCCGCAAGGCGCTGCACTTCGTACCGGAGGCGCAAGAGCTATTCAACGCTTGGTACACCGAGCACATGCTCGAAATCAGGCAAGGCGATATCCACCCGGCGCTGCAATCGCACTTTATGAAGATGCCGCAGACCATCGCCGGACTGGCCTTGCTGTTCGGCCTGATCGACGGAGGAACCGAGGCGGTTTGTATGCATGCCACCGCCCGAGCTTTGGACTGGGCCGATTACCTCAAGTCGCACGCTGCGCGCCTGTATGGCGCCGCGATCAATGCGCCGCTGATGGGCGCCCGCTTGATTCTAGAGCGTAAGGACAAGCTGCCAGAACCGTTCACACCAAGGGAAGTTCGGCTAAAGGGCTGGGCCGGTCTCGATTCGCTGGAAGCTGTAAACGATGCACTCGCCTCCCTGGCCGAACACCACATCGTTATCGGTTACGAAGTCGCCAGTGATAAGGGTGGACGCCCATCCAAGCGGTACGTCTGGCGGAGGGCTGCGTGATGGGCCGGTGGATGCAAAAAATCGAAAAACACGCAGATGCCCTACCTACAAAACCAACGAAACCATGTTTTGTAGGTTCTGTAGGTGCCCCGTCCGGGCATTTTCCGAAAAAACAGCCTGCCAATGATCCGATGACACCGCAGCAACTCGGCTGGCTCGCTGCCGTCGCGTCACTGCTTGAAGTCGGAACCATGCACCTGATTGAAGCTGGGTTTGTGGATCGCTACGACCTGGAAGAACAGGCACATGCCGACCCGCGCCAGGTGGCAGCGCTCATCAAGACGAACCCGAGGTGGCACCAATGCTAACAGCGACCATTACTGGCGGCCTGACTTCGTTTCTCTCAACCACGCCCGAGGGGCACCGCTACTGCACGATCTACAGCGACGAGGCCCGCCGTTCTGTGCGCGCCCTGGTGCTGAACGACACACACGCGGCACTGATCCGCAAGTTACCGAAACATGCGCGGCTGACCGTTAGCGGCCAGCTCCGCAGCAAGGGGGCGATAGGCCCGACCGGGCAAACGCTCGCCTACCTGAGCATCGTTGTACAAACCATGAAGATCCACGGAGAGCATCAATGAACGACACAACCCAGCCAACATACGAAGAACTCGCCGCCGAACTGGCGACCCTGCGCGGCCTCAAGGAAGAATTGCACGGCAACTTGACCAAGGCCCGCGCCCGGATCAAAGAGCTTGAGCAGACCGCCGAGCAGCAACAAACCGAGCTGCTAGAGGTAAAGCTAAATCGACCCGTGGCCGGGCTATTGGAAGGCATCCTGGTCGGCTCCAAGTACGCGGCGCAAGAGTTGGCCGATCACATCAAATTCGAGTTAAACGAGGACGGTCAAATCGAGCTGCGCGATCTAGAGGGCAATCCGGCGACCATCACCGAAAAGGCAGACGGCAAGGAGATCACCCGACCGGTACGGTTCGAGCAGCAGGACGTTCGGCGCTTCTTGTGCAACACCGGCAAGTTCGACCACATCATTCGCGCCTCTGGCATTACAGGCGGCGGCGCACCGAACACCTACGCAAGCAGCCATAAGGCAGCAGAGCCGAAACAGGAAGCTCGAAGCTCAGCTTCCTTCGGATTGAAATAGCGTTATAATGTTACAGCGGCTCCAGTAGGGGCCGCACCCTTCCGGCCAGTAGGCCAACCCTCTGCAATGCCCCGGCCTGTAGGCCACCGCCAAAGACAGTAGTCCGCCGCGAATCACTCAATCCTGATTCGAGGTAATGCCACCATGGCAACCACTCAACTTAGCGACATCATCAAACCCGACGTTTTCACGGCCTATCTGGTGCAGAACGCGATGGAAAAGACCGCGCTCGTTCAATCTGGCGTACTCGTGCCCAACGCCGTAATCAATACCCAACTAACAGCCGGATCTGACGCATTCAGCGTGCCGTTCTGGCGTGACTTGGGCAACGACGAAGCCAACGTGGTCAATGACGACCCCGCGAGCCTTGCCAGTCCTAAGAAGATCCAAACCGGCAAGCAATTCATCCGCAAAGCATTCCTGCACCAGTCCTGGTCGGCCATGAACCTTGCAAGCGAACTTGCCGGCTCTGACGCCCTAGCCCGGATTCAGGATCGCGCCGTTGCGTACTGGAATCGCCAGTTGCAGCGCCGACTCGTGGCCACGCTTACCGGCGTGCTAGCTGACAACGTGGCAAATGACAGTGATGACATGGTGCTCAACATCACCGGCGCCACTGCAAGCGCATTTAGCCCAGACGCAGTAATCGACGCAGCCGGCACCTTGGGCGACAGCATGGACACCGTTACCGGCATAGCCATGCACTCGGACCTTTATCGCCAGGCGCTGAAAGCCGATCTGATCGAGTTCGTCCAGCCGAGCGCCGGCTCTATGCGGATGCCGACCTATCGCGGCCTGGCTGTGATCGTGGACGACGGCATGCCCAAGGTCAGTGACGGATCTACTGGCTTCCATTACACCAGCGTTCTGTTCGGCGCCGGTGCCGTTGGATATGGTCTGACCGCTCCGGGCATCGCAGAAGGCACCGAAGTGGAGAACATCCCCGGTGCCGGTAATGGCGGAGGTCAACAAATCCTGCACAGCCGCGTCAACCTCGCCGTTCACCCTGCCGGCTTCGCCTGGGTAGAAGGCACATTGGCTGGTGACTCGCCAACCATTGCCGAGCTGGGGGCAGCTGCACACTGGGACCGCGTAGTCGAGCGGAAAGCCGTCCCGATGGCCTTCCTGGTCACGAAGTAAGAGAGGGAGGGGCCAGCAATGGCCCCTTTGTCGTTATGACCGAGAAGAAAGCACGAAACGCCGTCACCGGCACCCGCAAGAAGCCGCCAGCAGATGCAGCCGAGACGCTCCTCGAGCTGGCCGCCAGTGGCTACAACAAGAAAGGTCTGGCCTATCGGCTAGGCACTACCGTGGAAACGCTCAACAAATGGCTGGAGATCCACCCGGAGCTGCAACGGGCGCTCGACGAAGGCCGAGAACGCGAGCATCACGCTCTGTTCAATGCGCTGTACGAGAACGCGACCAAGGGCGGCAACGTCACTGCCGCCATCTTTCTGCTGAAAGCACGTCACGGCTACCGCGAAGGGGATCAGTCGGAGATCGCCAACAAAGTCTCTATCAACTTCCAGCTTCCCGGTGCTCTGCGCCTGGAGGACTTCGCCAGGGACGTTACTCCGTCAAAAGGGAGCCTAAGCCATGACAATTGAACTCAACGACTTCCAGCAGCGAATCATGCTGCTCCCCGAGGAGCTGGACGTGTTCTGCGGAGGTGGCCGTGGGGGCGGCAAGTCCTACGGTTTGGCGCTGCTGTGCCTGCGCCATGTTGAGCAGTACCAAGACAAGGCCCGCATTCTCTACCTGCGCCGCACTTACAAGGGCTTGGCTGACTTCGAGCTGATCTGCCGGGAGCTATACGGCACGGTCTACGGATCAGCCGCACGCTACAACTCTGCCGAACACGTTTGGCGCTTCCCAAATGGCGGCTATCTGGAGTTAGGCCAGCTCGAAACGCACGCGGACTACACGAAGTACCAAGGCCGATCGTTCACGCTGCTGATTGTGGATGAGGCAGGCCAGTACCCGAACCCGGATCTGCTAGACCTGATGCGCTCGAACCTGCGCGGCCCCAAGGATATGCCGATTCGCATGATCGTAGCGGCGAACCCCGGTGGCCCTGGGCACTACTGGCTAGCCAAGCGTTATGTGTTCACCACGGCGCCCTGGAAGCCTTTCCTGGAGACGAAGAGCAAGCGGCAATGGGTCTACGCGCCGTCCACCTTCGACAGCAACCGATTCATTGATACCGACCAGTACCGCGACCAGCTCGAATCAGCCTGCCCCGATGACCCCGAGCTGCTGCGCGCATGGATGACAGGCGATTGGGCTGTGAACCGTGGCGCCTACTTCGCGTCTGTGCTCGATGAGAGTCGCAACGCAGTTGACCCGTGGAAGCACATTCCCGACACCTGGGAGACTTGGCTTGCGCATGACTTCGGCTCATCCGCTCCGAGTGCCACCTACATCTTCGCGCAATCGCCAGGCGACGAAGGGCCAGACGGCAAGTTTTACCCGAGGGGTAGCCTTGTCCTGGTAGATGAGCTAGTGACAGCAAAGCGCGACAACCCAAACGCTGGGCTGGGCTGGACTGTGCCCGTTCTTGCTGAGGAGATTCTAGAGATGTGCAAACGGTGGGACATAAAGCCCCGTGGAGTGGCTGACGATGCCATCTTTGCCAAGGGTGGCCATGCAGCCGGGTCGATTGCTGACGAGTTCAGCAGATGCAGGGTTTACTTCACCCCAGCCAAGAAAGCCGACCGCCTCACGGGCTGGAACATCATGCGCCGTCTGTTGGGCGATGCAGGGAAGCCGGACAAGCCCGGCTTGTATATCAGCCGACACTGCGCCTACCTATGGGAAACACTTCCCACGCTAGCCAGGGATCAAAAGCGCGTCGAGGACTTGGACAGCACTGGGCCGGATCATGGAGCTGATGCGGTGCGCTATGGATGCCTGAGGCGAGACTTCAAAGCGACTAAGCAACCGTTGAGGATCTGAACGCAGTTCTGTAGGTTTTGTAGGTAAGGGATGGGCGCGTTTTGGGAATTTAAAGGGGTCTGAGGCGCGCATATTCGATCAACTCGAACGGTAAAAAGGATTGGCTAAAAAATGATCAAAACAAGCCCAGCAGCCGGCATCTTGTACACCTACATGTACACCTGAACTTTTGATTTGCCTGAAAGCCCCGTATTTACTGAATAGTTAGGTTCCCTTCGCCGCTCCAGATACCGCACGATAAGGCCCTGTATTTACAGGGCTTTTTTGTTTCCGGCATTTGGTTGTGTCGAAGAAGTGTCGAAAGGGTCGAGCCGTACAGGCTGAGATCAGATGGACGAAAGCGCCTGGATGACGTGCTTCGGATCGTTGTGAATGGCGCGTAGCAGCGCCTTTACTGGTCCGGTCGGTTCGCGTCGGCCTTGTTCCCAGTTACGCAGCGTACCCAGTTGAACATCGATCATGGCTGCGAACTTGGCTTGGGTCAGCCCGGTCGCCTTGCGGATCTCTTTCACCTGCAGCGAGTCAACGACGAACTCCCGAGACGGTTCACGTTCGCCACGGTGAATCTCGTCCATCTGCTGGACGCTTTCCATAAGGTCTTCAAAGAATTTGCTCATGGCGATTACCTCCACCGTTCAAATGCCGAACAGACCAGCCCGGCGTTATAGTCCACGCGGCAAGGCGTCGCTCTGGGAGCGTCTATGCTTGTCTCATTCCTTGAGACGTCCTTTCACCCGAAAGCAAAGGCTGCCAGTGTGAAGCACCCGTTAGTAACTGCGATGCTGCTTTTCCTGCTGCTCGGTCCTTCAGTCCAGGCCACGCAGTATCGAATCGTGACCGAAGACTGGGGGCCCTATAACTACGTGGAGGACGGGCAGTTGACCGGCCTGGCCACGCATATCGTGCGGCGCATCATGGCGCTGACCGGGGATGACTTCGAGATGATGGTGCTACCCAGCATGCGGGCTGGCCCATGCGTTACAGACTCAGGGCAAGACCATCATGTATGAAGTGTTTCGCACGCCTGGGCGAGAGCCGATGTACAAATGGGTCGGACCAATCGTGGAAACTGCCATTCATCCCTACCAGCTGGCTAGCACTCAAAACCCGATTAACACGCTGGAACAGTTGCTTACCGCCCCGCGGATTGCTACGCGCCGTGCCGGTTTGATCCCGACGATGCTGCAATCGTGGGGCTTTAAGAATCTCGACAAAAGCGCATCCAACAGCGTGCAGCTATACCGCATGCTAATGGCCGGACGGGCCAGCATCATCATTGGCGACACCGATGCTGGCGTCGCTTATCACAGCGCTGAGCTGGGGATCGCACCGGATGCGTTGCGGCAAATTCCAATCGAGATATTTCGGGCCCCCCTTTACATCGCCTTCAGCCGTGACTGCGACGACGAGCTGGTAGCCGCTTGGGGTAGTGCACTTGATCAACTGCGACGCTCGGGCGAACTACAGCGCATCTGGCAACAATACGAGGCACCTACTAAGCGACAAGATTAATCCACTAGTCCTTGTACTCTGCATCACCGTAACGTCCGCGGCTTGGCGTGATAAGTCCGGTGGCTTGATCCCTGACACCACGGCATGAATCTTATTTGATGTCCCGTCCCTACTGGGGGCAAGGAAGGCAGCGGAATTACGAGACAGACGATCTTAAGATTATCTTTGAGGTTGCGCTTAGGGCTCTCAGGCTTTGGTTACTGAAAGCTCTGACTTTCGGGCGCCACGAAGACACTAATAGTTATTGGTATCTCCCCTGACTTCATCGGACTTCTATTTATTCTGTTACTAATTTTTTAATGTTCGTAACGTTTACGACTCTAAATGCTACGGCCCTGATTTGACGCTTATTATTTGCCATCGGCAAAAGCAGGGAGGCGACATGAGATCAGACTGGTACGATGCACCTGAGCATCTACGCAGCAGGAAGAAGCAAGGACCATTGCGATTGCTACTAATACTGGGTATAGGTTCAGCGGTCATTTGGGCACTGGCATTGACGTTTGGGAAGCCAATTGTGCTGGACATGAACCAGATCAAGCAGGGCGTTCATATTGGCGGCGTGCCGTGGTTTAACAAAGAGCAAGCACAACCCATGCAGACGGTTAGCCAGCCTCCTGTCGCTAGTTACGGCGCGCCTGAAACACAACCGACCGCAGCGTTGCAGGAGCCGCACATGAGCCAAGAACAAATCGAATGACTCAAACAACCCGTCGCACGCGCCTCCGAACCACGCCAATGACGATAACTACACGCCCAAGCAGCCAGCCAGCACCTATACACCACCGGCTTTTCATCGGGTTACCGCAGCCTCGCCCACCACTAACGAACGCAGGTCGCACACGGTAAATCGGAAACGCACTTCTAAGTGGATCAAAAGCTGGAACGGCGGCACCAACTATCTGGCGGAATGGATAGCAGTAAACAACTACATCGACGGAACGAGCGTATGCGGAAATCACCGCAGAGGCTCAATCGACTATCGAGAATGTCGCAAAGCTGCCAAACAGCACTTCCATGGGCAGTGCCGGACATGGCGTGCGCGCTTTGATGGTGACCGCAAAGGTCATAGCGAGCGGATGAGAACCCGTTATTGCGGAGCAGCGAGTAGTTTCGATCCTATGGGCTGAACTTCGCTAGCAGCTTCCTGAACATATCGTTCCGTTCCAAGGTTGTTGTGCCACTTACCTACACCCCACCTCCCACAGCTGATCCATCCTCGTCGTAAAACTCTGGCTCATCATTTCCCGCCGCATGCCCCAATCCGGCGCGGTGGGGATGCGGCCCGGTCTGAGCGTGTTCCGCCCCCACTTCGCGTTGACGGCGTCGAGCACGCCCATGACGCGCTCTGCGGTGGCGGGTTGGGTTTCGCTGAAGAGGTCGTCGGTGTATTCGCCGCGCTGGCAGAGGTCCATCAGTAGCACTTCGGCTTTGCTGAAGGCGAAGCCCTCTCGATAGATCAGCTCAAGCCCGGCGATGGCGGCGCGGGTGATGTAGCGGGTGTCGTCGGTGGGGTATGGCAGTTCGCAGACGATGCCTTTGGCGAATCGGGGTTCGTCGGGGTTGAACATGCCGGTGCGGATGCTGACGCGTACACGCTTGCACAAGGACTGCTGGGCGCGCAGTTTCTCGCTGGCGCGGGCGGCGTAGGTGGCGACAGCTTCGCGGATGGGGGCGAGTTCGCGCAGGCGGTCGCCGAACATGCGCGAGCAGCAGATTTCCTGCTTGGGTGGCGCGACGTCTTCCAGCTCCATGCACGGCGTGCCGCGCAGTTCGCGGGCGGTTTTTTCGATCACGACGCTGAACTGTTTTCGCAGGGTCCAGGCATCCGCATTGGCCAGGTCCCAGGCGCTGCGAATGCCCATGCTGTTGAGGTGTTCGGTCATGCGCCGCCCGACGCCCCACACATCGTTCACGCCTGTGACGCGCAATACCTTGTCGCGCCGCTCGGGGTCGCGCAGGTCGACCACGCCGCCGGTTTGCTTCTGCCAGCGCTTGGCCGAGTGGTTGGCGAGCTTGGCAAGGGTCTTGGTGTCGGCGATACCCACGCCGACGGGTATGCCGGTGAGGCGAAGCACATCGGCGCGGATGCGGCGCCCGATGGATTCTGCATCCGGCACGCCGGAAAGATCAGCGAAGGCTTCATCGATGGAATACACCTCGACGGCCGGCACGCGCTGTTCAATCACCGTCATCACGCGCTCGCTCATGTCGCCGTAGAGCGCGTAGTTGCTGGAAAACACCACCACCCCCCAGCGCTCCAGATCACGGCGTACCTTGAAGTACGGCGCGCCCATCTTGATACCGAGGGCTTTGGCTTCCGCTGAGCGAGCGATCACACAGCCGTCGTTATTGGAGAGCACGACGATGGGCGTGGTGCGCAGGTCCGGGCGGAAGACGCGCTCGCAAGCGGCGTAGAACGAGTTGCAGTCGATCAGCGCCAGTACGCGCTCAGTATTTGCCATGGCAACGCACACTGAAGGGCACCACGCCCCAGACGTAGAGCTCTTCGCTTTCAAGCAGATAGCGCGGGGGAAACTTGGGGTTGGCCGAGCGCAGGATGATCTGTTCGCCCAGCCGGTCGAAGATCTTCACCAGCGGCTCGTTGTTGAGCGCGGCGATGACGATCTCGCCTTTCTCCGCTTCACGCCCCCGGTCGATGATGAGAATGTCCCGGTCGAAAATACCGACGTGAATCATGCTGTCGCCGTCTGCGCGCGCCAGGTAGGTGTGCGGCGCGCGGATGTTCATCAGCTCATCGAGCGAGAGCGTGCCTTCCATGTGATCCTGCGCGGGGCTGGGAAAGCCGGCGGGCACACAAAAGCTGAAAAACGGCAGGGCAATGGCGGACGGAGCAGCGGGCCCCAGGAAATGCACGGGCATGGCACAAACCTCAAAACTGTATATGCGTACAGTATTGAGAGCCAAGAGCCGGGTCAATCGAACCGGACGTAAGGACGATCTGGCTTGATGCGATACGCCAACAATCGGTACCGCAAGTGGCTGAGGTTATGCGACGTCTCATGCTCACCTTGCTTTGCAATATCCCTTCGCTGTTCCGACCGCAAAAAAAGCCCTGACTGGCAGGGCTTCTTTTCGGTCAATTATCCCGGCCCGGATCAAAGGGCCGGTTCATCAACTCCCAGGGCAAGCAGGCAGCGAAGTCCGGTTCTGTGTACCGTCGTTACGCGTGAACTGGCAGCCATAGGCAGGGTTGGCGATTACGCGCGGATTGAGGACCTCGTCACCGGCTGGCTTGATGCCCTGCTGATCCCACTGCAGCATCGCAGCCATTGCTTCGACCTGTTCTTGATAAGTGAAGTCACAGTGACTGGGCGCTCGGATGGCGCGTTGCACGAGCAGGTCACCGTTGCCGTTGGCGACGGCGTTGCGGCGATAGATCTGCTGGTGCTTGAACGGCACGTAGAGGTCGCCCAGGGTGTGGATGCTGACCACCGGGACGTTGAACTGGCCATTCACCACCGGGATCCAGCGCAGGCCGTCCGGGCGGATGCTGTTGGCCGGTGGATGACCGATCACGCGGATTATCGAGTCGTTGAACTCGCGTTCCTCGCGGGACATCGCCTTGTTCGTGTCGAACTGATAGCGGGTGGCGAGGTTGCCGCTGAGCGAGTCGGCCAAGATGCCGTTCACCGAACCGTCCTGCCCTCCAGTACCCAGCACGACGCTCTGCAGGCCGGTGCGGAAGCCTTCGGCGAAGATCGGCCGCTCGCCACCGCTGAGCTCACGAACGACCCCTTCAAGCTTTTCACCCTGCGGCGACGGATCGGTCGGGTAGCTGTCCCACAACGCGCCGATGATCAGCGGGAGCTTGGCCTGGAAGTCCGTCGCCGGGAATGTGGTCGGCCCCTGCCCTGCCAGGTGCTGGGCAGCCAGGGTGAAGTTCATCAGGTATTCGAATTCATAGACGTCGCCAGTAACGCCGCACATCGGCACCGAACCGCTGTAGCGCAGCGGGTTATTGGCGGTGGCGTAGGTTTCGGCTTCCACCGCGGCGGCCGCAACATGGCCGCCCATGGAGTGCCCGGTGATGTAGGTCTTGCTGGGCTGGGCTTTGCCGGTCAGCTCACTGAAGGAGAGCGCCAGGGCGTTGGTATCTTCAATGCCTGCACGTACGTCGTAGTAGTTCTTGCTGTAGCTCGAAGCGGCCCAAGCGTAGCCCTGCTGCAGCAGCCATGGCCGGATCGGTGGCGGCCCAACAGTGAGCTCCGGCCCTGTGCCGCGGTAGCCGTGCGCATACATGACCAGCATGCCGTTCCAGTTGGGTGGCACTTCGATCTGGTAGGACGCCCCATCGTGGATACCGGTCCAGCGCTCGCTGGGCAGACCGGGGAATGCTGCCAAAGGCGATACGACTGGGACGAAGACGCGCGAGTCCTGTTCGCGGGACTCGCTGTGGGATACGGGCGGCTTGATCGGTTTGGAGCGAGCCTGAACATCGGCAGCGATGCCGACACCGCCAACCAGCATGACACCAACGATGGCACGCGCGCAGGCTGAAGCCAACTTGCTTGGGAGCATGGGAGTTTCCTCGATTATTGTTTTTGTTTTACAGGCCTTGCTAGCGATACGAGCTTTGCCGGGCTTGCCGACCACAAGCGGTACACGCATTTCCACTAACCGTGGCAGAAAGCTTGGACCTGTCAAATAGCTAAGCCGCTCGGAGGATGAGCGGCCATATCGCTTCGGGAATATCACAACTGGCGCCGCGCTTATGGACCGCTTCCGTAACGGACAGACTCTGGCGCGGTCATGGGCTTCGCCAGCTCAGAAGACTACCGAGCTGAGCGCAGGATTCTCGGCTCAGACCATACGACGCTGCGGCCTTTGGTCAAAGGATCGCTGAAAGAGTTCTGCACCGTTTAATCGGTGCGCTCCCATCTATGGGCAGGCGGAACTATCCCGTTATCACCTAATCCGACATAATCGAGCGAAACGGCTTTGCAAAGTGCCAAGGAGAGCACAGATGAATACATATGGAACGTGGTTGCAAGGTCAGCAGCCGGGTTCGGGCCGACCCTTGGCGCCGACCACTCCCACTGCGCTGCAGGGTCTGGATGAGTATTGTTGCGTTGGCTGCATCAAATGATGTCTGAGGAAGCCAACACAAACATCAACGGTACGCATCCTGAGGAGCAGACGACTGCAAAACGCATCAGCGCTGCACTGAATGCCTTCCTGCACGTTTTCGACCGGCAGCTCAAAGCTGTGCTCACGCGAAAGCCGGTGCGGTTCATCCTATATTTTCTTCTTGGCTACTGGGCGCTTGGCAGCGACCCACTCGGGCTGTCTACGGCATCGGACAAGGCCATCTCTGACGAGCTTGCCCGCTTGGGTGCCTACCTCGCGCCCTCCCCCCCGGCGCCGATAACAGTCGTGGCGATCGACCACGACAGCATCGAAGGCCTGCACAACCAGGGAAAGGGCTGGCTTACTGCCGATGACTGGCCCCTCACCTATGTCGACCACGGGCGCATACTTCGGGATCTGGTGCTATCCAGAGAAAAACCCGCTGCGGTTTTCTACGACATATTTTTCGAGAAACCGCGGGCCATCAGCGGGGACATGACCCGGTTGGGCCGGCTGCTCTCGCGTCTGCAGGAACAGCCCGAAGCCGCTCCTCTCCTTCTTTCCGGTGGCGGCAGCTTCATGCCGATGTCGCCAGAGGCATACCAGGCACTCGGGCGACCGCCGCTGGCGGTCACTGCCTGGGAAGGCCACGGAGATTTCTACCCGCTGCATGCGCCGCTGAGTACTGGCGGCGACAGTGCTGGTGCCGCTAACGCTCCGATGGCCGCTACGGCGCTCTATCAGGCCCTGTGCGCCCGCCGGGGCCAAAATTGTGATTGGTTAGCGCAGCCTGACCAACCAAACCTGGCCGTTCAATGGGAGCTGGTCGACAAGCCCGGATGCGGCAGCAGCGATGCGGGACATGCATGGGCCCGAGTGGCGCGGGACCTGTTCAACATGCTCGGACGCGCCATCGGTTTCGGCGATGCGCTGCAGCCACCGCCTGCGTCGTGCCTGCCGTTTCATCAGGTACGCCTGGCCGACCTGTACGCAGACGAACCCGCTAGCCTGCGACCTCCGCATCTCAAGCCGGGAGAGCCTTTCGTGGTGCTGGTTGGGGTGGTAATGCCGAGCATGAAGGACTACCTGCCGTCGCCGCTGTACGGTTTGATAGAAGGCGTCTACCTGCATGCGGCGGCGCTCGAAAATTTGCAGCGGCACGGTGCCAGCTATATCCATGAGCACGACATCACCTCGATCAGCCAGGCTCTGCTGATGCTGCTGATCGCCGCCGCCATGCATGTGCGCCGCTATAGCAACAGGACCATCAACCGAATACTCGAAAGCGAGATTCTGCTGGTGGTAGCTATACGCTGGTTGGCCTGGTGGTTCTTGCTTTGCGCCGTCGTGGTGGCTCTGTACTGCGCGTTCTATCTGGTCTGGCGTATCGCGCCGGAAGGCTGGTTGACGCTCATTGCGCTGGCCCCGCTCTTGCGCGAGGTGGTTCTGACAACCGAATCGAAATACGACACACAACAGGGAGAACGACATGAAGAAAGGACGACTCGCAGCCATGGTGATGGGCTTGATGCTGATGCAAGCGACACAGGCACAGACCGTAAAGATCAGTGCAATTCTCTCTCCTAAGTTCACCGAAGTGGAGTCACTCAAGACCGGTGCATTCAAACCAGTAGCCGAGCTCGGCAAACTGAATTTTCCGCTCAGCGCTCAGACCGAGAAGTCGGACGGCACGCTGGTATTCAGGGCCGACGGGGAGCGCTACCGCATTGGCCGCGCGGATGTGACGCTGCAAAACGAAACGCTGGTGGTCGATGCCTGCAACACCGTGCCGGTGATACTTGCCCTGGATTCTCGCTCCGCAACAGTCAAGGGTGCCGGGGAGGGATGCCGGTGAAGCGAATCCTCGGTGTTCTTGCTCTAGCGGGTAGCGCGTTGCTAGCCGGCTGCGCCAGTGACGGCAAATACAGCGCCATGAAGGAAATGGCGGGTTACGACCGGCGAGTCAATATCAATGACATCCGACAACTACATCAGATGGATCGAACCGCCATTCAGGACCTCGAGTTGATCAGGTACATGCAGCGCATCCGTACACGCTTGGAGAACGCCCAAGGCACGCCTTGCAACTGCGTGGTGTTGGTTGACTCGTTCGGTGGATACGAAGCGTATTCGCTGTCATCTACCAGCATCGTGGTCTCGGCCGGCCTTGTCGCCCAGGCCGGCTCCGAGGACGAAATAGCGGCGGTAATTGCCCATGAGCTCGGGCATGTCTACGAGCGGGACAATATCAAGGGCTGGATGCAGGAGGCCGCAGTCGACCTGATCAAGGTCGGCGGATGGGCAGCCGGAGCTGGCGGCTACACGCTACTGCTCGGCGATTCTGTCGAAGCGGCCTCGAAGGGCCTGATCTACCGGCGCTGGAACGGCGAGCAAGAAACCGCTGCCGACCTGTTTGCGACCGACCTGCTGTTGAAAAGCGAATATTCGCTCGATGGCCTGAAAATGGCGCTCCGCCGCATAGCCGATTACGGCTCGCAAGCCGAAGAGCGAAGGATGCAGAGCACTGAAGGATGCCTGATCAGAAACGGCAAGAACATCAGCGTGAACTTCACGGGTTGTACCCAGCAACTGACCGAGTCGGAAAAAAGCATTTATCAAGCCGATCGGCTAAGCATGGTACGCGAATCGGCCTGGAAGGCTTCGCCCGAGCAGCGCCGCCGTCGTACCGGCGCAGCGCCACCCCGCTTCGCTTCCGTCGACTACCTGTTTGGTCTCAATGCGTTGGTCTCTGGCGACAAGGCGGCTCTGAAGAGAGCATTGCAAAAGGTGGAACGACGCACTGTTCCGCCTGCATTGGCCGGGAATGCCGCGGTGAGCAATCGGCTCGCCATGGCGCACTTCCTAGCTGGCAATAACAACAAGGCTACAAGCTATCTGCGCGCCAGTCTGGAGACCACGGATAGAACCGCATGGACGTTCAATCATCTGTACAAGGAGGTGGATAAATCGGGTGACCCGAAGGCTGTGCAGAAGGCGATATTCGACGCCCACGATGAGCTCGGCTACATGGCGACCTTGCTTCCGATCGAATACTACCTGTCGAAACGGCACGGCTTGACTGTTCTGGAGGCCGTCTCCTATGGCCGCTGTGCATCCAATCTGATCGATGACAAGGACACCTATCAGCGTTGCACCGAGTTCCAGAAATACGCGGCCAACGGCAGAGCCGACTGGTGACGAAAGCCCCACTCCAGACGGAGCTGGATTCACGAGAGTGGCCATTAGAGACGTGAAAATTATCGACGTCGCTTTGATGGATGGGTTTTACTCATCAAGGCGACGGTGCCGAAAGGTTCGTGCATACGGGGCGTGATGGGCACGCGGTGCGGTTGATGCCCCGGAATTGGCATTCGGAAGCCAGGCCGTAGGATTACCGTGAAAATCATATCGCCACTGCTGGACAGCAACATGCCGCTCAGCCTGCGATTTCAAGCCTGTATCAGCAGTTTCCTTTCTTTGCCTGGCCCGGCGGGCAATGAGTTCCGCCCTGACCACCATGCCCACCACCGTCGCCGATATCGATACCGACGCCTGGCAAGCGCAGGCTGCAGCCAGTCATCAGTACAGAAGCCAATACAACGGCCATGGCCCGGATCATCATCGTAGATTGCGCTTTCATTGGAATACTCCTGAACTTCCTAACGATGCGCCAAAACACCGGCGCCCGATGCAGAGTATCCACTGCTGCATTGATGGGCGACAGCGCATTTTTTTCGGTCACACGTTTCCAGTCAGGAACAACGATTTGAGGCTGTTGGGCTCCTCGCTCAGCAGCCCCTGATCCCGAATCGGTCCATTCCTAGCCCGCGTGATATTCCGCGTCAGCCACTTCGAAACGCTGCTGAATGGAAGCCGCCGGCTCTTTGCCCATGATGCTCACCACATAGATGGCGATGCTGGCGAGAATGAAGCCCGGGATGATTTCGTACAGCCCGAGACCGATGAATTGCTTCCAGACCACCACGGTAATCGCGCCGACCAGCATGCCGGCGAGCGCGCCGTTGCGGGTCATGCGCTTCCACACCAGAGAGATCAACACCACCGGACCAAAGGCTGCACCAAAGCCGGCCCAAGCATAGGACACGAGGCCCAGTACCTTGCTGTCCGGATTCGACGCGATGCCGATGGCAATCAACGCGATCAGCAGCACCATAGCCCGACCAACCCAGACCAGTTCAATCTGCGACGCGCCCTTGCGCAGGAAAGCCTTGTAGAAGTCCTGGGTCAGTGCGCTGGAGCTGACCAGCAGCTGCGCACTGAGCGTACTCATGACGGCGGCCAGCACGCCGGAGAGGATGATGCCGGCCACCCAGGGGTTGAACATCAGCTTGACCAACTCCATGAACACCCGCTCGCCGTTCTCGGTAACCGGGCCGGCCAGCGCGGGGTTATCGGCGAAGTAGGCAATGCCGAGGAAGCCTACGGTTACAGCGCCTGCGAGGGTCAGGATCATCCAGGCCATGCCGATGCGGCGGGCGTTGGGGATGGTCTTCACCGAGTCGGCAGCCATGAAGCGCACCAGGATGTGCGGCTGGCCGAAGTAGCCAAGGCCCCAGCCAAGCAGCGAGATGATCGCGATAAAGGACAGCCCCTTGAACATGTCGAAGTTCGACGGGTCCTGAGCCGCGATAGTGTCCATGGCGGTGCCCATGTCACCCAGGGCGAGGATGACGAACACCGGCGTGATCAACAGCGCAAAGATCATCAGCGTGGCCTGCACGGTGTCGGTCCAGCTCACCGCCAGGAAGCCGCCGATGAACACGTAGAGAATGGTCGCTGCCGCACCGATCCACAGCGCCGTACCGTAGTCCATGCCGAAGGTCGATTCGAACAAACGTGCACCGGCCACTACCCCGGAGGCGCAGTAAATGGTGAAGAACACCAGAATCACCAGCGCTGAGAAGATCCGCAGCAGGCGGCTGGTGTCCTCGAAACGATGGGAGAAATAGTCCGGCAGGGTCAGCGCATTGTGGTTGTGCTCGGTGTGCACACGCAGCCGCCCCGCAACGAATATCCAGTTAAGCCAGGCGCCGGCGATGAGGCCAATAGCGATCCAGCTCTCGGACAGGCCGGCAACGAAAATCGCTCCGGGCAAGCCCATCAGCAACCAGCCGCTCATGTCCGAAGCGCCCGCAGAAAGAGCGGTGACAAAACTGCCGAGGCTGCGCCCGCCGAGGATGTAGTCGTCGAAATTCTTGGTGGCGCGGTAGGCGGTGAAACCGATGAGAATCATCGCCGCGATATAGATCACGAAAGTGATCAGGGTGGGGGTGCTCACATTCATTAGTCTTGTATTCCTTGTGCTGCGGGGACCTAGCCCCCGCCTCCACTGACTAGACGCGAACGCTTGTGGCGCAGCGCTGGCAACGGACGGTCGGGTTAGAACGAAAGCATAGCGTCTCGAAGCGCTCTTCGCTCGCGACCGGACAGTTTTGGCGGGTAAAGGTGCGAGCGGAGCGATCGAAAGACCGATCCAGAAACGCTCAGGGCAGCAGGCCAATAACGCAGCGGTTCGCTTCGATCTCAGCGCTCGATGACTTGCCCGCGCATGGGCGCCAGGCGCGCCAGCAAACGGTTCTGCACAGCGATCGGCACGCCCTCGGCGGTCATCGCCGCCTGCAGGTTTTCCACCAGCGCGTTGAAATCGCTGGGTGTCAACGCCAGGCCTTTGTGGCTTTCTTCCATGCTGTCGCCGGTGTAGACGCAGGGACCGCCCGCCTCGGCGCAGACCTGCTCGATCAGCTTGTCGCGCAGGCGTTGGATGTCGATGTCCTGAAAATGCTCGACGATGCGGGGATCTCCAGCGATGCGCAGCAGCATGCCTTCGACAATCCGAGTCACACCGGGCTCGCCACCGAGCTGCCGATACAGGGTGTCATCCTTGGGCGCTTGCCCAGCACAAGCACCGAGCAACAGGCAAAACAGCAGGCCAAACCAGCGCATCAGAAGCTCCCCTGGACGGACAGGTACAGGCCATCTTGATTGTCCAACGTGGCGATTTCACCCAGCCGCGCATAAGCCAGGACCACGGCAAGGCGCTTGTTGGGGAAGTAGCCGAGGAACAGATCGGCCCAGTCGCTTTCGCCCGCAAAGGACAGGTTATCCGGCTTTTCACGGTACTCAACGCCCAGCGCCCAGCTTGGGTTGAACAACACTGCAGCCGAGCCCTCTTTGAGCAGGCTGCGGCTGTCGCGACGGTCGCCGCCGAATCCAAGCAGGCCCAGCTCATTGGCGCGGCTGTAGCGCACGCCGCCATTGAGCAGGAGGTTGTAGCCAAAGGCACCGGCAAGGATCAGGCGGCTGGCGGTGAGGTAGGCCTCGGTGTCTTCATCACGCTGCGCGCCGATCAGCGACGGGATCAGGAAATCCTTCTGGCGCTTATGCTGCACACCTAGCGACACCTGGGGCAGCCGGTCGTAGACCAGATCGCCGAACAGCCGCAGTTTGGCGCCGAAGATGTCCTGGCTGAGGCTGTTCTCGGGGAGCGAAAGGTCGCGCGCCAATGTGCCGAGATCAAAGCGCTGCCGCGCAAAGGACAACTCAAGGCGGTTATCGAAGGCCACCGCCACGCCAGCGACGTCCAGTCGGTAGTCGCCAGTCTCGACACGGGTAGCGAAGGCGTCGCCGCCCCACTCACCGCGCTCACCGTACCCCGCCAGCACGGCCCAGGGCGTGATCCCACCACCTGCCGACCCTTCCAGACTGGTCGCCCCGCCGGTGGCCAACAGACGGCCTGCATCGGCACTGGCCAACATCGGCGCCCAGCACACCGCCAGCAGCAGCTTTTGCCAACCTCTCATGAATGCTCCTTGCGCGGCCGCGCGGCCAGATGAGGTTGTTGCTTCAACCAGGTTTCGAAGGCGTCGGCCGGCAACGGGCGGCTGAAGAAGTAACCTTGCAGTGTGTCGCAACCCCAGGCCCGCAATAGGTCGCGTGTTTCACCATGCTCGACGCCCTCGGCCACGACCTTGAGGCCCAGCGCGTGGCTCATGTCGATGGTCGAACGGACGATCACCGCATCGCCGCAGGTGTCATCCAGCTCACGAATGAAGGATTGGTCAATCTTCAGCTCCTGCACCGGCATGCGCCGCAGCTGAGCAAGTGACGAGTAGCCGGTTCCAAAATCATCGACCGACAGCCGAATGCCCAGCGAGCGCAGCCGATGGAGCATCGCCAGGGCGCGATCCGGGTCGCGCATCATCGCGCTTTCGGTAATCTCGAATACCAGCTGGTCGCCAGGGATGACATAGCGCTGCAGCAACTCCCCGACCCGCTGTTCCAGGGTCAGGCTGGAGAGGTCTTCGGCGGAGATGTTCAACGACACTTCCATGTACAGGCCGCGACCGTTCCAGAGATGCAGCTGCCGCAGCACCGCCTCGATCACCCAGGCCGTCAGCAATTGGATACTGCCGGTGCGCTCAGCCAATGGAATGAATTCGCCGGGCGACACCATGCCGTGGACCGGATGATTCCAGCGCAGCAGCGCCTCGGCCTGATAAACCCGACCGTGCTCCAGGTCGATCTTCGGCTGAAAATGCAAATGCAGCCCGCCAACCTGAGCGGCGTGGCGCAAGTCACGAATCAGGGTGATCTGCCGCTGATGGGCATCGTCACGGCCGTGCTGGTAGAGCTGCAGGCCGTCCGGCAGCTGCGCGGCGTCCTGCATGGCGATCCGTGCGCGGCGCAGCAATTCGTCGACGCTGCCGGCATCGTCCGGGTAACCGGCCACGCCGATGTGCGCCTCAATGCGCATCTCCAGCTCGGCGACGCGTACCGGCAAGGCCAGCGCCTGCTGCACCGCCACCGCGGCGCTAAAGGCGTTGTCCGCCGAGGTATCACTGACGATCAGCAGGAATTCGTCGCTGAGCATCCGCGCCAGGTGGTCACCAGGTTGCAAACCGGCCTGTAGGCGTTGGGTCAGCTCACGCAGCGCCTGATCAACCCCTTCGGGGCCGCCGCTGTCCTGCACGCCGGCCAGATTGCCGATGCCGATGTGCAGCACCGCGGTGGTCCGCCCAGCGCCAATGGCATTGGACAACAGCTCGCCAACCAGCGAGCGGTTCGGAAGCCCGGTCACATCGTCGTGGAGCATGTTGTGGGCGATCAGCTGTTCGCGCTCAGCGATGCCACTCTGCATCTGGTTGAGGGCGCTGGCCAGCGCGCCCAGTTCGTCACCACGATCCAGTTCGATTGGCGTCTGGTAATCGCCGCGCCCGACCCGCTCGGCCGCCCGGGCCAGCGCATTGACCGGCTCGGACAGGCTGCGCGCCAGCAGCAGCGCTCCAAGCAGCGAGGCGATCAGCCCGACAAAGGCGATCAGCAGAATTCTTGAATCGAGCTGATGGAAGCCGGCCAAGGCATCATCCAGCGACCGATGCACGAGCGCTATGACACTGAAGTTCTCGCCCTCCGACAGCACGATGTCCTCGTTGAGATAGCGCTCACCGTTGAGCAGCAATTCCTCGATGCCCGTTGCATGGTCATGCCGGCTCCATCCATCGATCAAATCGTCGCGTGTTTCTTGAGCGAGCGTCGTGACCAGCTCGCCCTTACTTTCGCCCTCTCGGGTCAGGAACGACACGTCCAGGCTAGTCAGCTCTTTGAGTTCGCCCGCCAGCGCCTGATCCATGGCGAAGCCCATCACCACACGGGCGATGGGCAGTGGCGCCCGGACCTCGGCCTCGACCATCAGGTGCGCCTGCCGATCCAGTGAAACCACCAGCATTGTCAATCCTTGCTGACGCGCCGCGCGCAACTCGTCGGCGTAACGGAAGGTATCGCCCGGCCTGACATTCGACAGGCTCGACGCCAGCACCTTGCCGTTGAGATCCAGCAGCATCGCCTCACTGGCGCTGATACGAGCCGCCTGATTGGTCATGGCTGATTGCAAGGTAAGCGTGTCGCCGCTGGCGACAGCTTCCTTGAAGCCGAAGTCGGCAACCAGCACCTGAACGCCGTCGCGCAACTGGCGGCCACGCATGTCCAGCAAGCGCTCGAATACCCGTAGACCCGACTCCAGCCGCTCAGCGGCCTGGCTGCTCACGGCCGACTCGGTGACCAGGCGCACAGAGAAATACAACGCGGCGATCACCACCAGCAGAAAGGCGGCGAGGATCCACGACAGTCGCGCGTGGAAGCTAAGGCTGCGCGTCACGGGTGGCCTTCCTGAAAGCATCGGCGAACGCCGTGGGGGCCGGAGCCGAAGGTTGCAGCGCGGCAGTAGCCGCAACCGGCAGCTTCAGCTCGACCGGCGCCTCGCCCAGCCGCAGCGTGCCCGCATCGATTGGTTGCATATCCACCAGGGCCGGGTGCCAGAGAGTCGCTGGATACTGGCCGGCAGGCGCGTCCAGCTGGATGCGGCCTTCTGCGTCGCTGACGCCAAACCAGGGATCATCGGTGATGTAGACGTAACCCAGCATCCAGTCGTGAATGTTACAGCCCAGTATCACCAGGCCTGGTTGGTCGAAGGTTACTGGTGCGCTCGGCGTGCCCTCGTAGAGGCGCAGTTCGAACCGCTTGGCAGGGGAAAAGGAATAGACCTGATGACGGATGTCATCACGATTGGGGAAGCTCACCGCTGTGCCGGTCGCTACGGCGAGCACCGCCGGCACGAACTGTTTGTCGATCTGATCCATGACCGCTGCGGCGCTTGGCTTGACCTGTGCCGCATCCGCCAGGCTGAGTACGGCGCCCGCAACCGGCTGCCCCTGGGCGTCTACGACAAGGGCGCTTAAAGGCTGGGCCTGCGCTGACGCCGCAAATGCGCAACACAGCATAAATAAACTGGACCGCAAAACACCGTTGAACATCTGGCTGGCTCCGCCATCGTGATTACCGTTGGGACTACCGCCTTCCTTGGCAGCCTGCTGGCCCCATCAGGCTAGCCTATCGCCATCACTTGATCAGCATAATTTTCATGTTCCGGGGTGCTTCCATCAGGCTCGATTAGCGCTGCATGCCAAACAGATCCTCTTGGCCACGGTCTCACTCTCAGTAGCTGCACTTTTCTGTGCGGTTTCACCGCAACCCAAGGAGCCCGCTATGACAGTCCATCTCGATACCGATAACGGCACCTGTTCAACCACACTCGAAAACGCCACTCATACCAGCGCAATCAAGGACGTCCGCGTCTCGACAGATCCTGCGGCCCGCATGTCCATGGCGCATATCAGCGGCCATAGCGTTCACGTGACCGAAGACATGGCCGAGCACCTGATCGCCGCTGGCGCAAAGGACGATCGCAGGAACCTTGTTGTCGACGATTGAGCCCGCCGCATGAGCCACTGCCGACCAGCGGTAGCCGGTAGTGCATAAAAGAAAACCCCGCTGCCGGAACGCCGGCAGCGGGGTTTTTGGGTGGGTCGATTAATTAGCGACCCTGGTATTCGCTCTCGGCGTCATCGAAGCGCTTGAGCATGCTCGGTGAAGCACCGGCGCCGACTTTGCTGAAGATCACGATAGCCAGGCTGGCGAGGATGAAGCCCGGAATGATCTCGTACAGACCCATGCCGATAAATTCCTTCCACACCACGACAGTGACCGCACCGACGACCATGCCAGCCAGCGCGCCATTGCGGGTCATGTGCTTCCACAGCAGCGAGATCAGTACCACCGGGCCAAAGGCGGCACCAAAGCCGGCCCAGGCGTAGGACACCAGGCCCAGCACCTTGCTGTCAGGGTTCGAAGCGATGCCAAGGGCGATGAAGGCGATCAGCAGCACCATCGCACGACCGACCCAGACCAGCTCGGTCTGTGAGGCGTTCTTGCGCAGCATGGCCTTGTAGAAGTCCTGGGTCAGGGCGCTGGAGCTCACCAGCAGCTGGGCGCTGAGCGTACTCATCACAGCAGCCAGTACGCCGGAAAGGATGATCCCCGCCACCCAGGGGTTGAACAGGATCTTCACCAGTTCCATGAATACACGCTCACCGTTCTCGCTGACCGGGCCGGCCAGTTCCGGATGGCCTGCAAAATAGGCGATACCGAAGAAGCCCACCGCCACGGCACCGGCCAGGGTCAGGATCATCCACGCCATGCCGATGCGGCGAGCGTTAGGGATGGTCTTCACCGAGTCGGCGGCCATGAAGCGCACCAGGATGTGTGGCTGTCCGAAGTAGCCGAGGCCCCAGGCCAGCAACGAGATGATGGCAACGAAGGACAGCCCGTTGAACATATCGAAGGCGGCCGGGTTCTGGGTCGCAATGGTGTCCATCGCAGCGCCCATGTCGCCCAGTGCCAGGATCACGAACACCGGGGTGATCAACAGCGCGAAGATCATCAGGGTGGCCTGCACGGTGTCAGTCCAGCTGACCGCGAGGAAGCCGCCGATGAACACGTAAAGAATGGTGGCTGCTGCACCGATCCACAACGCGACGTCGTACGGCACGCCGAAGCTGCTCTCGAACAGCCGCGCACCAGCCACGACACCCGAGGCGCAGTAGATGGTGAAGAACACCAGTACGACCAGCGCCGAGAAGATGCGCAGCATGCGGCTTTCATCTTCGAAACGGTGCGAGAAGTAGTCCGGCAGGGTCAGCGCATTCTTGTTGCGCTCGGTGTGTACACGCAGGCGTCCGGCCACGAACAGCCAATTCAGCCAGGCACCGGCGATCAGGCCGATGGCGATCCAGCTTTCCGAAAGACCGGCGACGAAAATTGCGCCCGGCAAACCCATCAGCAGCCAGCCGCTCATGTCCGAAGCGCCGGCAGACAGCGCCGTGACAAAACTGCCCAGGCTACGTCCCCCGAGGATGTAGTCATCGAAGTTCTTGGTTGCACGGTAGGCGATAAAGCCGATCAACAGCATCGCGCCGATGTAGATCACGAACGTAATCAAAGTGGGAGTACTGATGCTCATTTTGTTCCCTCGTTAGTTGTTGTTGATGGGCGCGAGGGTATTCCCGATCCCACCTGGCAGAGGGCGATGGCGGTTCGCGCCATCACCGGGACGGGCTCAAATGAGCCCATCAGAGGCGGAAGAGCGATCCGCCAACTGTTCTGGTTGTTTTGATGAGCTGGCGGTCTCTGAACCGAGCCGCCAGCCATTTCTGCTGAGTTGACGATCAGTCGTCACCCAGCGACAGCAAGGACGCGTTACCGCCGACAGCCGTGGTGTTGGTCGAGGTGGTGCGCTCGTTGACGAAGCGCAACAGGTAGCTCGGACCACCCGCCTTCGGACCGGTACCGGACAGGCCACAGCCACCGAACGGCTGCACGCCGACCACCGCGCCGACCTGGTTGCGGTTGACGTAGAGATTGCCGACCCGCGCCAGCGCTTCAATGCGCTCAGCGGTTTCCTCGTTGCGGCTGTGCACGCCAAGCGTCAGGCCGTAACCGGTGGCATTGATGTCGGCGACGACCTTCTCCAGATCGGCCGCATCGAAACGCACCACGTGCAAAACTGGACCGAACTGCTCCTTCTTCAGCTCGAGAATGCTGCCGATCTCGAACGCTACCGGCGCCACGAAATGGCCGTTGAGGCTACCAGGCAGCTCTGCTTCGGCGATCAGCTTGCCTTCGGCCTTGAGCTGCTGGATGTGCGCCAGCAGGCCCTCGCGCGCTTCGGCATCGATCACCGGGCCCAGGTCGTTTTCGCGCAGGTGGGTCGGGCCGACCTTCAGCTCGGCCATGGCGCCCTTGAGCAGTTCGATCACACGGTCGGCGATGTCGCGCTGGACGTAGAGCACGCGCAGGGCCGAGCAACGCTGACCGGCGCTGGTAAACGCCGAACCGACGGCATCCTTGACCACTTGCTCAGGCAGCGCGGTGGAATCGACGATCATCGCGTTCTGGCCACCGGTCTCGGCGATCAGGGCGGCAATGGCGCCCTCCTTCTCGGCCAATTGGCGGTTGATGATGCGCGCCGTGTCAGTGGAGCCGGTAAAGCACACGCCCACCACACGCGGATCGCGGCAGAACACGCCGCCGAGCGTGGCGCCGTCGCCTGGCAGGAAGGCAATCGCCTCCTTCGGCAGGCCGGCTTCGAACATCAGCTCCAGCGCACGGGCAGCGATCAGGCTGGTCTGTTCGGCTGGTTTGGCCAGTACGGTATTGCCGGCCACCAGCGCCGCGGTGATCTGACCGAGGTAGATCGCCAGCGGGAAGTTCCAGGGGCTGATGCAGACGAACACGCCGCGGCCTTCATGGAACAGCTCGTTGCGCTCGCCGGTCGGACCCTTGAGCTCTTCACGGCCGAGCTTCAGGCGTGCCTGCAGAGCGTAGTAACGGCAGAAATCCACCGCTTCGCGGACTTCGTCGATGCCGTCCTGCAGGGTCTTGCCTGCTTCCAGCGTGCACATGGCCATCAGCTCGGCACGGTTGGCTTCGAGCAGGTCACCAAGGCGCTCGAGGATCTGTGCGCGCTGTTCGATCGGTGTGGCGTTCCAGCGCGGCCAGAAAGCGGCAAGACCGTCGATAGCCTGCTTGGCCTGCTCGGCGGTGGCGAACTGAGCGGTGCCTACCTCCTGGCTGAGCTGATACGGGCAGTGCACCTTGTGCGGCGCACCGGTGAGTTTCTGTCCGGCGATTACCGGGGCGGCCTGCCACTGGCGGCCAAGGAACTTCTGATAGGCGCTGGACAGTTCGTTCCACTGGGTCTGGATGTTCATGTTGATGCCTTGCGAGTTGGTCCGGTTGCCGTACAGCGCCGGCGGAAGCGGAATGCGATGGTTGCCGAGGGTCTTGAATTGACGCAGCTGGGTCACCGGGTGGTCGATCAGGGAATCGACCGGTACGCGCGGGTCGACCAGCTGGTGGACGAACGAGGAGTTCGCGCCGTTTTCCAGCAGACGACGAACCAGGTACGGCAGCAGGTCTTTATGCGCACCGACCGGCGCGTAGATGCGCACGTTCTTGCGGTACTTCTCGATCACGGTGTCGTAGAGCGCGTCGCCCATACCGTGCAGACGCTGGAACTCGAATTCACGCGGCGTCTTCAGCGCGCCGACCATCGACAGGATGCAGCTGACGGTGTGCGCGTTGTGGCTGGCGAACTGCGGGTAGATCACGCCGCGAGTCTGTTCGGACAGCAGGTAGCGAGCGCAGGCCAGATAGGCGGTGTCGGTGCCTTCCTTGCGGGTGTAGACCGGATAGCCGTCGAGGCCCTGCACCTGGCACTGCTTGATCTCGCTGTCCCAGTAGGCACCCTTCACCAGACGCAATGGAATCCGTGCATTCAGCTCCTTGCCCAGCAGGGTCAGCCAGACCAGCACCGGCAGACAGCGCTTGGAATACGCCTGAATGACCAGGCCAAACTCGCCCCAGCCAGCGATGGCTGGGTCACGCATCAGCTTTTCATAGAGCTCCAGCGACAGCTCGAGGCGATCGGCCTCTTCGGCGTCGATGGTGATGCCGACATCCAGGCGGCGCGCCAGGATCGCCAGTTCGCGGACGCTGGCGAACAGCTCGGTCAGTACGCGCTCACGCTGAGCCACTTCATAACGCGGATGCAGCGCCGACAGCTTGATCGACACCGACGGACGTGGACCGAGGCCTACCTGGGGCTCTGCGCCTACGGTTTCCACGGCCTGACGATAGTCGGCCATGTACTTGCGCGCGTCCTCGACAGTCAGTGCCGCTTCGCCGAGCATGTCGAAGGAATAGGTGTAGCCCTTCTCGCGCTCGGGGCGGCCATTCTTGAGCGCTTCGGAGATGGTCCGGCCCAGCACGAACTGCTTGCCCATCAGCTTCATCGCCTGATTCATCGCGGCGCGAATGACCGGCTCGCCGGAACGCTTGACCAGGCGACCGATGACATTCTTTGGGCGGCCGTCGGCGTTTTCCGGGTCGACCACCTTGCCGGTCATCACCAGGCCCCACGCAGCGAAGTTGACCAGCACGTTGTCGCTCTGGCCGAGGTGGCGTTCCCACTCGGCGGCATTGAGCTTGTCGCGGATCAAAGCGTCAGCGGTGGCCGAGTCCGGCACGCGCAACAGCGCTTCGGCCAGGCACATCAGCATCAGGCCTTCGTGGGTGTCCAAACTGTACTGGCGCAGCAGCGCGTCGAGGGTGTCGACGGCGTTATCACGGCCGCGTACGGCCTCGATCAGGCCACGTGCTTCGCGGCGAATGGCTTCGATGCCCGCCTCGCCGGGGTCGGCGAGTTGCAACAGCTCGTTCAGGTAGGCCGCCTCGTCAACGCTGTAATTCGCGCTGATGGCGGGGAAGAATTCGGCGGCTTTCAGGTTGGCGAAATCGCCCTGCAAGACTTGACCGGCTTTGAACATCGCGCCGCTCCTCTCGTGGAGTGTTGTTGTGATGAATCAGGCCCGGCGGGTCGCCCACACCAATGATGGCGCAGCGGTGGCCGCCAAACGGGTAGGGGAATCTACGGCGAGAGAGTTTTGCGTTGTTGCAGATATCTACTGAACTTTTACAAAAACCTACGGCTTTACGTGGCCGTCGAAATACGGTCATAAAAGCTCACTAGAGCGGTGCAAAAAGTTAGCTGAAAAACGAAAAACGCACCGATGCGGTGCGTTCTATAGTTCTAGCCGTCGCTGTGTCGCAGCTTTTTAGGCGTCAGCCCCAGATAACGGCGTGTCGCCGTCGTCAAGGCACTCTGGCTTGAAAAACCGCACTCCTCAGCAATCCGAACCAAGGGCAGCGGACTCTCGCGTAGCAGCCGTGCGGCACGGTTGAGGCGACTTTTGAGCAGGTATTGATGCGGCGTCAGGCCGACGCTGTCCTTGAATTGCGCGTGAAAATGGCTGGGGCTCAGGCAGACGACCTGCGCCAACTCGGCAACAGTAATCCGTCGAGCAAGATTGCTTTCGATGTGTGCATCCAGCCGGGCAACGTCCAGTGGGCCAGTCGGCTGGCGCGTGCCTTCCCCGAACACCCGCAGGTGCAACGCACGCAACAACACGCCACCCAGCGCCCGCGCCAGCAACGGGTCACTGCCATAACGGGCCAGTTCGGCACCGGCATAGTTCAACAGGTTGTGGAAGTCAGCGTCGAGCGCGGGGTAACGCGGGGTTTCGAACAATTGCGCCAGCAGGCGTGGGTCGTCGGCACTCAGGTCATTCTCATCGAGGTCAATGATGAGCATGCGGTTGTCGCCCTTGCCGGCGAACTCGTGCTCGGCATATCCCGGCACAAGGCAGGCACGCATACGGCACACCTCTCCACCCGTCCCGTCCACTTCAAATTCGGCGCAGCCCGACAGCGACATGACCAACTGGTGGTAGTCGTGAGCGTGTTCGTGAGCCTGGTCATCGAGGCGAAGCAGACGTGCGTTGAGCATGGGGGACACCTGACGTATTGCCGCACTCTACCGAAGGTAAACCCGTTTTTACAGCCAGCCCCAGCGGTCGATGACGGGATTGGATTGAAATCATTTGTCGGATACCCATCTAAAGAGCACGTACTCGCCACAGGTGCCGCATGAACGACGACATCCATCAGGACCTCGAGCAGGACCATTCATCTACCGGGCTGGTGTTGCCGGACCAGGAGCAGCCCGACAAGCTGTACATCATCCCGATCCACAACCGGCCGTTCTTCCCGGCCCAGGTGCTGCCGGTCATTGTCAACGAAGAGCCCTGGGCCGAAACCCTGGACCTGGTCTCCAAAACGCCGCATCAGCGCCTGGCCCTCTTCTTTATGGACTCGCCGGCGCAGGATGCGGCCAGCTTCGACCCGGACAGCCTGCCCGAGCACGGCACCATGGTTCGCGTGCATCACGCATCGAAAGAAGGCGGCAAACTGCAATTCGTAGCCCAGGGCCTGGCGCGAGTGCGAATCCGCGGCTGGCTGCGGCGCAAGCCGCCGTATCTGGTGGAAGTGGACTACCCGCAAAGCGACGAAGACCCGCGTGATGAGGTGAAGGCCTACGGCATGGCGCTGATCAACGCGATCAAAGAGCTGCTGCCGCTCAACCCGCTGTATAGCGAAGAGTTGAAGAACTACCTCAACCGCTTCAGCCCGAACGCGCCCTCGCCCCTGACCGATTTCGCCGCCGCGCTGACAACTGCGCCAGGCCCGGAACTGCAGGAAGTGCTCGACACCGTGCCGGTACTCAAGCGCATGGAAAAGGTCCTCCCGCTGCTGCGCAAGGAGGTCGAGGTCGCCAAGTTGCAGAAGGAGCTGACCGGCGAAGTGAACCGCAAGATCGGCGAACGCCAGCGCGAGTTCTTCCTCAAGGAACAGCTAAAGATCATCCAGCAGGAACTCGGCATCACCAAGGATGACCGCAGCGCCGACGCCGATGAATTTCGCTCGCGACTGGAGGGCAAGGTCGTGCCACCCGCGGCACAGAAACGCATCGACGACGAATTGCAAAAGCTATCAGTGCTGGAGACCGGATCCCCGGAATACGCCGTCACCCGAAACTATCTGGACTGGGCCACCTCCATGCCCTGGGGCCTGTACAGCGAGGACAAGCTGGACCTCGAACATGCGCGCAAGGTGCTCAATGCTCACCACGCCGGGCTCGACGACATCAAGAGCCGGATCATCGAGTTTCTCGCCGTCGGCGCCTTCCGTGGCGAAATTTCCGGCTCCATCGTGCTGCTGGTGGGCCCGCCCGGCGTGGGCAAAACCAGCATCGGCAAGTCCATCGCCGAGTCACTCGGGCGCCGCTTCTATCGCTTCAGCGTCGGCGGCATGCGTGACGAGGCCGAGATCAAAGGCCATCGACGCACTTACATCGGCGCCTTGCCCGGCAAGCTGGTCCAGGCATTGAAAGAAGTCGAGGTGATGAATCCGGTGATCATGCTCGACGAGGTCGACAAGCTCGGCAACAGCCATCAGGGCGACCCGGCGTCGGCGCTGCTGGAGACCCTCGACCCCGAGCAGAACGTCAGCTTTCTCGACCATTACCTCGACCTGCGCGTGGACCTGTCCAAGGTGCTGTTCGTTTGCACCGCCAACAGCCTTTACTCAATCCCTGGCCCCCTGCTCGACCGCATGGAAATCATCCGGTTGTCCGGCTACATCACCGAGGAAAAGCTCGCCATCGCCAAGCGTCATCTCTGGCCGCGGCAACTGGACCGCGCCGGTGTGCCGAAGAAACGGCTTTCGATCAGCGACAGCGCTCTACGCAGCCTGATCGAGGGCTACGCACGCGAAGCGGGGGTGCGCCAGCTGGACAAGCAGCTCGGCAAGGTGGTGCGCAAGGCAGTGGTCAAGCTGCTCGATGAGCCCGAGAGCAAGATCAAGATTGGTCCGAAAGATGTGGAAAGCTACCTGGGCATGCCGTTCTGGCATCCCGAGCAGTTGCTCACCGGGGTTGGCGTGGTCACCGGTCTGGCCTGGAACAGCATGGGAGGCGCCACGCTGCCCATCGAGGCGACGAGGATCCATACGCTCAACCGTGGTTTCAAGCTCACCGGCAAGCTCGGCGATGTGATGAAAGAGTCGGCCGAAATCGCCTTCAGCTACGTGAACTCCCACCTGAAGGAGTTCAAGGGCGACCCGAAATTCTTCGACCAGGCCTTTGTGCACATGCACGTGCCGGAAGGCGCCACGCCTAAGGACGGTCCCAGCGCCGGCATCAGCATGGCCAGCGCGCTGCTCTCGCTGGCACGCAATCAGGCGCCCAAGAAAGGCGTGGCCATGACAGGTGAGCTGACCCTGACCGGGCTGGTTCTGCCCATCGGCGGATTGCGGGAAAAAGTAATCGCCGCGCGGCGCTTGAAGCTCTACGAGCTGATCATTCCTGAGCTGAACCGGGGTGACTTCGAAGAACTGCCGGATTACCTCAAGGAAGGGCTGACGATGCATTTCGCCAAGCGCTTCAGCGACGTGGTCAAGGTCCTGTTCTGAAAAAGCGGGGCCGTGAACCCTGCGCCACGGCCCCTCTGCCCGGATCCGCTGCCAGCAGAGATGGCTTTACGCGCGCGTCTGCGGGTCTTATGGTTCAACCGACGCCCGAGCGTTTCCTTTCCCTTGTTTGAGTCGGTCGCCTATGCCCGTAACCCGCCTGCTGTCGTCGTTCGCCCCTTTGCTCCTGCTTGCCGGCTGCGCCAGTGGCCCGTCCAGCAGTATCGCGCTGAGCGATGATGCTGACTGTCCACTGACCTTGCAGCCCGGCCAGATGCTAATCCTGAGCCTGCCAAGCAATCCCGCCACGGGTTATCGCTGGAACCTGCGCGAGGTTTCGAGCGAACAACTGAAAAGCCTCGGCCCGGAAGTGTTCAGCTCGCCTGAAAGCGACGTCATTGGTGGCGATGGTCTGTCTACCTGGCGCTTCGAGGCAGCCGAGGCCGGCAGTGGCCGCCTCTACCTCACCTATCAGCGACCCTGGGAAGCCGACGCCGAACCGGCCGGGCTGTTCGACTGCCGCATCGACGTCGAATAGCCGGGAACGGACACCGGCCGTCCACTCGGGCACGGCCATCGGCGCGGCTTTCCGCTACAATGCCGCCCCTGTTTTTCAGCCTGCCCAGACGCCGCCGTGAGCCACGAACCCGATCGCCTGTTCGCCCAGCCCCTTGCCCAACCCCAGGACTTCGTCTTCAACGAAGACGTGGTGCGGGTGTTTCCCGACATGATCAAGCGCTCGGTGCCGGGCTACCCCACCATCGTCGAGAACATCGGCGTGCTGGCGGCTCAATTCGCCCAGCCGAACTCTTGTTTGTATGACCTCGGTTGCTCGCTGGGTGCGGTGACACAAGCGCTGCGTCGGCACGTCAAGACCGATAACTGTCATGTAATTGCCGTTGATAACTCTGCAGCGATGGTCGAGCGCTGCCGTGAGTATCTGCACGGGCAGGATTCGATGTTCCAGGAGCTGCTCCCGGTTGAAGTGATCGAAGCCGACGTGCTCGCTCTCCAGTTCCAGCCGGCCTCGCTGGTCGCCCTCAACTTCACCCTGCAGTTCATCCCGCCTGAACAGCGGCCTGAGCTGCTCAGCGCCATTCGCCAGGCGCTGGTGCCGGGCGGCGCGCTGATCCTCTCGGAAAAGCTGCGCTTCGAAGACGACCAGGAACAGGATCTGCTGACGGAGCTGCATATCGCCTTCAAGCGTGCCAATGGCTACAGCGAGCTGGAAATTGCGCAGAAACGCAGCGCCATCGAGAACGTGATGAAACCCGACAGCCTGGAAACCCATCGCCAGCGATTGCTGGACGCCGGTTTTTCCAAAGTCGTGCCCTGGTTCCAATGCCTGAATTTTGCCTCCCTGATTGCCCTGCCATGAATCTCGACCTGACTCCCCTCGCCTGGCGCCTGGCCGGCACCCCGCTGGCGGCCTGGGCCAACGGCCTGCAAGCGCAACTCGACGCCAAACTCGCCATTGGCCACGGCGACTTGCCGCGCTGGCGCCGTGCCGTCGAAGCACTGCCTGATATCCAGCCTAGTGGGGTGGAGCTGCGTGATGCCTTCCGGCTGGAGTCCGACTGCGACGAGGCCACACGTGCCATCACACACGATGCTCTGTTCGGCCTGTCGCCTTGGCGCAAAGGGCCCTTCGATGTGTTCGGCGTGCATGTCGACACCGAATGGCGCTCGGATTGGAAGTGGGACCGCGTTTCCCCGCACCTGGACCTGACCGGCAAGCGCATCCTCGATGTCGGCTGCGGCAACGGCTATTACATGTGGCGCATGCTCGGTGCGGGCGCCGACTCGGTTGTCGGTATCGATCCGAACTGGCTGTTCTTCTGCCAGTTCCACGCCATGAAGCGCTACCTCGATGCGCTGCCGGTCTGGCATTTGCCGATGGCGCTGGAGGAGCTGCCGAGCAAGCTCGAAGGCTTCGAAACCGTGTTCTCCATGGGCGTGCTCTACCATCGGCGCTCGCCTGTCGATCATCTGCTGGACCTGAAGGACTGCCTGATCAAGGGTGGCGAACTGGTCTTGGAAACGCTGGTGGTTGACGGAAACGAGCACACCGCTCTGGTTCCCGAAGACCGCTATGCGCAGATGCGCAACGTCTGGTTCCTGCCATCGGTAGCCGCGCTGGAATGCTGGCTGCGCCGCGCCGGATTCGTCGATGTGCGCTGCGTGGATGTCAGCATCACCAGCGTCGAGGAGCAGCGCAGCACTGACTGGATGCGCTATCAGTCGCTTCCCGAATTCCTCGACCCCCAGGATCACAACAAGACCATCGAAGGTCTTCCCGCACCGATGCGCGCCGTGATGATCGCCCGTAAGCCTTAACGCCGAGCCCGCCCGTTTCGCTGTTCTTGCACGATTTGCCGCAACGGCGTCGAAGCCTTCGCCAGCAGAATGGGGCGGCTGAGGTCACGCAAGCGCAGCTGCCTGTCGCTGAGGCGAAGCAGACGCCGATACAAGCGGCGCTTACGCCATGCCTTGAACCAGTCGAGCGCTAACGCGTGCATCTCCACCGGCCACATCGCGGGTAGATACACGTCAGGAATGGACGGTTCTTGTATTCCCGCTGATCGATCACGCTTCAACTGCTCTTCTGTACAGTTCATCAGACGCTCCTGCCTAGAAGGGATGCATCAATGCACCCGTTGCCTGCCGACGACTTGATGTCGACAGAACCAGACTGAGCCTCGTTGACACTTCAAACAAACGACTAGAATAGAATCGTCACTTAAGAAATATTGAAGGGTCGATCAATGTCCGGGATGCCTGAACGACTGCCGCAATCCGCCATGCCTTTACTCGAGATCGATGTGCTGCGCACGTTCGTATCCATTGCAGAAAGCGGCAGCTTTACCCGCACGGCCGCGCAGATTTTTCGCACCACATCCGCCGTCAGCATGCAGATCAAACGCCTGGAAAACACCCTGGGCTGCGCCTTGTTCAGCCGAGAGGCCCGGCGCGTCGCCCTGACCGCTGAGGGCGAGCGACTCCTCAGTTACGCTCGGCGCCTGCTCAAGCTAAACGAAGAAGCCGTGGGCGCTTTCATCAAGCCAAGCCTGAGTGGCCAGGTGCGCTTCGGCGCGCCAGCCGACATCGGCACACATATCCTGCCGGGACTACTGTCGCTCTTTGCACGAACGCATCCCGGCATCGAGGTGAACGTGTCGGTCGGGCGCAGCGTCGACATGATCCAGCGAATCGATGCAGGTGAACTGGACGTCGCCTTGATCAGCGTTGGCAATCTGGGTCAGGACGACACCCGCGGCGAGG